>Ga0315915_1001757_pt1 | contig 26731 bp, 18 predicted proteins | sample MpolbnodulesMG_FD_207738 | JGI IMG/M metagenome (GOLD analysis project Ga0315915, IMG submission 207738) | Medicago polymorpha root nodule microbial communities from Los Angeles, California, United States - branched nodules | ecosystem: Host-associated > Plants > Roots > Nodule | place: USA...
GGAAATATGTGTATTTTTTAAAGTGACAATAATGGTTATTTTTACAACGGACATGAGAGAATTTCAAGGGGGGTAATTGAAGCTTTGTTAATTTCAGAGGGGTAATTGACAAAACTTCCAATTTCAAGGGGGTAATTGTTTATTTACTATTTTTAAATTTTACCCAAACTCCTTCAAATATGTTTATTCAAATTTAGTTCGGGTATATTTGCATCAACTCAGTTTAAGTATATTTACATAAGCTTAAATTAAGTACTCTTGTAATCCTAAGTTTTTTTGATCTTAAACTCATTTTAAGTATGTTTACTTAAATGTAATGTTATACGCTTATAAATTTCGAGTTTCGAGATCTTACGTAAATTTAGTTTAAATACGTTTATGTTTCATGTAAACCGAGTACAAATGCTTTTATATAAACTTAATTATTTCTTGCAAGTACAACTCATATATAAAGAAGAAGAAAAATCTGAGAGACATTTGAGATGTTGGGGTGCGAGCTTAAACCCACAATTTTCTTTCCATTTTTGAGTATTTAGTACAAGTGAGTTTCGCTACTAAGTTACTTAGTGATGTTTTCAAAATTTGGAAATGTTTCAAGATCCAATTTGATTTCTCACAATTTTATTACGACCAATAATAAAATCAAACATATTTTCTGTTGTTTCTGAGCCGTTAGATGAGAAACTGGAGAGATGGAAGAATATAAATAGATGAGTGATTGTTGGCGCAAGAGGTTAGGAGATTATGCAGCGTTGATGAAGTAGAACGTTGAGTTTTCATGGATGTGGTTGTGAGTTACTGAGTGAGTTACTCGGTGGTGACTCGGTTTCTTCCAGAACATAAATAGCAGGAGGGGACCCATATCCGTATCCGTAGTCTTGTATGTCGATATCCTCCTTAGAGACCGAAACAGCTTCGTTTCTGGATTCTGAAGCTCACACTAATCTTCAAAGAATACTCCGATCATGCCCTAAAGTACCATCTTTTTTTTCTCTATTTTTTTTTGCTTACTGTAAATATTCTTTTATATTCAACTGTAAAGTATGAATTTGAAGGTAAACTCATATAAGTCAGTTCAAATAGATCCTTACTGTGCAATGTGTCAAGAAAAAAAGTTGAAAGGATAAAAATGGGTGATTAACTTGCTGTTGATAGTGATGATTATTTTATATGCTTTGTAGTTGGATGAAGTTGGAGACTCCCATGAGTATGAAAACACGTTCTCAGAGCTTTTTAATTTCCTTGATTCTTTATTGGATGCTGCTCTTTCTGATCCAGACAATGAACATAAGGAGAACCATGCATTTGAAGCTCTGTCCGAGATTCATCGATACATTTGCTCCCCGTCACTTGACCAGGCGAGTTAACTCTTTTCTTTCATTTTTTCATAATCATTTCACTGATTCATAATGTAGGAGGTGTTTGGACACTTATTCAATAAGTAGTTATTATTGAAGAGTTTATGGATTTGGATCCATTGCGGTTGAGAAACCACGCAGTTACACTCTGTACTTAATCTCAGCCATTGATTCATTACAAATCATCTCATCCATCAATTTTAAATCGGATGGTCGAGGTGAGTAACTGAGGCACACAATTACTGCACCAAATCCATTTCCATAGTTTGGATGTAAATTGTTTGTATAAGCTATTTTGAAGAGCTTATAAAAATAATTCAAAGCAGCTTGTTAGCATGTCATAAGCTATTTTTATCAGTTCTTCTGATGACCTACACAAGTGTTTGTGTAATAAGCCCAAATAAAGTATTTCAAACGCCCCTATAGACTTAGAAAATAGAAATCAAACATCATAGAGACATGTCTTCTTTCAATTCCACAGTATCATGTAAGTTATATTGAAGAGTTAGTGATTATTTATTGATTTGACAGGAAGTTGTTGATGCTCTTTCCTTTGAAGTGCCAAAGGCTGTTTCAAAGTTTGCTGGCATTTCAAGCAAATTTTCGGACATGGCAGTTAGCATCATTGATCTGTTCATAGCAAAATGTGGTCCAAGGGATATGCTTTCAATTCTCTGTGATGTGAGTCTATATCTTTATCTATGATTAAATGTATACTTCAGTGTTTAGAAGATATATGTGAAATTGCATTAGTCCTTCATTAATTAAAGATATCTAATTGGTCCTTTACTGATAATTAAACTGTTGCATACCAGAAGTAATACAACGTACAAAATATAGAAAAAAGAAATTAAAATGCACAAATACTGTAATAAATTGATGATGAAAAATGACAATGCAGTAGGGAAGAAGATCCCTAACTACCCACAAAGCACCGCTCCTTCAGAGAAAGGACTTTCTCTGCCCAAACCTTCTAAGGTCGTAACTGAAAAGTGATGAATCCTCCTCCATTGCTATCCCTATCCTTCATATAACTGTCATTCCCCTCTAATAAACTAGCCACATCAGCAAATGTAACCCACTCCCCTATTTAGTTCATTAGTTGGGCTTACACCCAAACCAAGTACCTAACATAAAATCCCATCAGTTTCATCCTTTTAGGGACCGATATGATATCACTGTAAGAACTAACTTGATGGCATTATTGAGGGAATAGTTTGATGCATTTCTAAATGAACCAACAACCTGATGGCACATATATCTTTGAAGTCCAAAATGGACATTTTCGGATTTAACTATGTGCTGCTGGTTGTTTTGTATCTTTAAATATCTGTTTGCTTACTGCATAGGTAGACTTGAAGTATGTTAGTTGAGTTAAATCTTTTAATGTACATTTACAGAAAGCTTCTATGATACTTCTTGTTTTAGTGCCTTATGTGCCTAGTTAGCCATTGAATGAATATTTTTGTAGAATCCAGATAGTCATTAAGAGTGTATTTTTACATCCACCGACACTGTATTCTTTATTACATACCCTTGGCTTGAGATCTATAGCAATCCCGCATTTTTTTCAAAAACAAACGGGAGGGAGCAGGGGAGGGATTTTTGTTGATAAGGGATGGGGAGGTACTTATGCCATACATAGTTACAAACTATCTCTGAGGGGATTTAATATCAGTTCCTTGGAAGGTTGGAATTACAAGGCTAAGCGGTCACCTCTGCACTAATGCCCTGGGATCTATTGTGATCCCACGTCAACTAGAGATGTAGACAAAAAAATTCTTTTAAGACTCAGACAATCCTTTATCTGTTGAGCTAGCTTTTGTATTAAGTAAACCTAGCGAAATTCTAATTTGGTGAAGAGGACCGTTCCAAGATCCTACGTAGAGATATCAAAGTTTTTCTACCAAGGCTCGGTTATCCTAACCTCTTGAGTTATTTTTCTTTTGAGATTGAGTTAGGCCTAGAACAAATTCTTTTAAGATCAATTTCTTTTGACTAGCCCATCACATAACCTTGACATGACACCTAGTCACCAATATTTTACTTCTTACTATTCTTGCTAACTCTGAAATCAATTGTTTACATTCTATTCCATGGCCATGTATTAAAAAAAGGACTTTTTTTTGTTTTGCTTATATTCATATCATAGTTATCATGCAAAAAAGCACTGTGACATTTTATTTGTTTAGTTTCAGTTAGTGTTTTGATCTTATGCTTCTGTTAATTTAATTGAAACAGACATTAGGTTACTCAAGTAAGGTGACCAACGCTGCAAGTTACATTGTTCCTCCTTTATCAGGGCTCTCAAAGGGTAATTTTGCAGTGAACTTTTTAATTACTGGATATAATGTACAACTGTAACCTCTGTTCGATAAAGAAACATGGCAGCAATCACGTTGTGAATTCATTGCTAATGTAGGGCTTGAAGGATCATGTTCATTGTCTTGTTTCTTTTAGAATTTGAAACTCCTGATCTGATTGGATTAACTTTATGGACAATACTTTTGGTTATCTTGAATCTTTGTTGCTCAACCCATGTTTTTTACCCCTAATAGCTAGGCTCATTTTTTGTTTACATGGCATGAGTTTCATCAAATTGATGATCATATAAATATTTATATTAATATCGATAAAATTAAATAGAATATAATTTGTGTTCACTTGATTTGGTAAGATTCATCAAATGTATTTATGATTATTTTTTTCACCCATACTAGCTAAGCAAATGATAAGATCAATTTGAAAGATATGTATTAAGAAGGATAGGTGATGTCTATTAAAGTTTGGTCACATGTCTAAGGCTTTGTTTGCGAGTTTGGAGGGGAAGGCTTGGGAAAAAAGGAATGAGCAAGTGGAAGAAATAGAGGAAAATGGGACGGGAGGGCTTTGGGGGGTTAACTTATCTTCGTAATATTAAACCCTCCTCATTTGGGGGAACCAAGAAATTGTATTGGAAGAGGATTTTGGAGGGTTTAAATGAATTTTTCAAATTTAATCTATGTTGTTATATTATTTTAAAAATTAAAAATATAGTAATCATATGCATTAATTTATCATTCTCTAAAAAACTACTCTTTTAAAAAATTTGAAAGATTTCTCCATTTTCCCTCATATTTTCCACCCCTCAAAGCCTTCCCTTCCCCTCCCCTCCAAACTCGCAAACAAAGCCTAAGTGAAATAATGAAACCAGAGTAATTTTTTACGAGATAGTGTGGTTTTTCTTCAGCAGTTTGAACTATCCTTTTGGGGAGAAGTGTTTTGGATTGGAGTAGTTGTTTGAATCTTGAGTTTAACTGGACTCATACCAAACAAAACCTAGCAAAGTATTTCTTTGAGTAAAGTGGTATGTCATGGGTGAGAAAAAAATGTATTTTGTTTGTTTTTTGTGTGAAAATGTTCAATATTGCTTTTGGATGATATTCAAGTTGATATTTGGATATCTGAGATGAGAGAGCGTAAATGAAATATGAATGTCAACCTTCCAATACAGAGAGGAATAAACAAATCTTATTTTGAAATTGAAATTTTATGTCAAATCACCAAATAATAATAATATAAAAAAACAATAATAATAACTTTTAAGGTCCTTAGCTTGAGCTTGATATCAAATCATCGATAGTCTTGTTAGCTGCATATTGTACATAACATTTTGTTTGGCGTTGTCTCCAATGGAGAATTTGTCCAATGACTTTATCATGTTCATTTTCTAGGCATCTTTGTTGATGAAATGCAAATCCTTAATGCTAGTTTTCGGTTGAGCATCTGTGTTCCGCTCTTTCAATGATTTGATGCCACATTCCTTGGATGTTTTCATTCATACCTATTTTTCCTTTTCAGTCCTTATCTCCATCCAGAGGCGTCAGTTTCAGCAAGTAAAAGAAACGATTCCTATAATTCTTAATGTACTGAAGGCTGTATCTTTGAAGTCAGATGAAGAACTCGATAATGTCTTTGACAGAGCTGTTGAAATTGCAAATTCTATATATGAAGTTTGCGATAAGTTGGTGGTCTGTCTATTATAAAACATTTCATCTTTTTCTTTGTTAGGAGAACATAAATTATTGACTTATTTTCAATTTTTTTGCCGACATTTTTTCACTTAACAGGATGATGATGCTGCAAGGGAGAAGTTCCGATCTCTCCTCGGTCTATATGTCCTGCAGTGTTTGGTAATTGCTCTGTACTGCATTTAAATTTTGTAATTATTTTCCTTCCCAAGTTCCCATCCACTTTAGTAAAATTCATTACTATCTGTTTTATCTACAGTAATGTGATTTAATATGTTGCCATGCACTGTTCAGGCTCTTGTTTCAGCTAGTGTAAGCTATACAGCTTCAAGTTGTCATTCGTTAGTACTACAACTGTCACGAATTTCATCATATTGTGGTTTATCTTATCTCAGTCTAGTAACAACTTATGATGTCGAGGTTGTGGCTAGCGCCGTTTTTGGAGGTATTACTCTTAGGTTAACCTGTTAATTTATTTCAATGTTTACTCAGGCACTGTTTGTTTACACAATTTTTTAATCCGTGTCAATTACGCAGAAAATAAAGATGATTATATGGACTGGTTATCTCATATCAAGCATGGTTGCGCTCTTTCAGGTCTGTGATAGGAAAATTACTGTGATTAAATTCTTGCCTTTTGTATATTATGATTTCTTTTCACTAGCCCATCAAATTCCATTTTTTCCAGTGATTTGGGGGCATGTCTCAGAGGAAGTTGCCCACGCTGCTAAAGAAGATATGACTGTGGTCAAGGATGAGCTTCGTAATAACCAGATCAAAAGGTGGCAAGCAATAGGAACATTAAAACACGTTCTTTCCTTTGTAAGTCTGCCGTGGGAGTTAAAGAAACATACTATCAACTTCTTACTTTGCATCACAGATGGCGATATCCGTGGAAACTGCGATGAACAGTCCCAGTGGTCGTCTTATATGCCAGATCTTTTTTCTGCTCTACAGGTACTGCAATTCCTGACTTCAGTTTGTTTCTCATTGCTCGATCATTTACTTTTTCTACGAGGCAGATGCTGACACGTTCCTCACTTTTGATTACACTATAACCTTTCAGGCTGTTAAAATGGTCATCATGTATACTCCAGACCCAGATCATAGAAAAAACTCATTTGCTGTGTTAAAAGGAGTGAGTTTCTTATGCTATACAATGCCTTTTAAGTTGCAAGTTTTTTTTTTTTTTTATTCTTTTTATAGTTTACGTATAATATTTAATCTTCATTTTATGAAATTGAGATATATGTTAATGTCTTGTGTGTGTTCATGTTACTCAAAGGTACTTGCTGATATTCCAATTTCTCAAAGGCTTGACATCTTGATAGCATTGATTACAAATACCGACTCTTCCTCCATGGTAATTCTCTTGCTAGCAATTCTCTTCTTGAGGAGTGTTAGCAACACACCATCTAACACTCTTTTTCTAACACACTTCCTAGTTCCTATTGCTTGAAATTTATGTTGTCTTACTATTTTGGAAATCGATCTCACTAAATCTTTGAGTCTCACAAATTTGGTTGTGACCCATATAATTTTAGTCAATAGAATAGTATTAGAAAAATAGTGTTAAAGGGTGTTGCTAACATGTCTCTTCTCTTAATCACAATTCGTTTAGCTACATTGTTTATTTAACTAGCTGGAAGTGTTAAATTATCTAATGGTGGTCTTGCATCTCTCTGTAGATTGCCATTTTGGTTGATCTTGTTCGGAGGGAAATGCACACAGAAATCTCCAGTAGTACGTCAGTAGTAAAAGATGTCCAACATATTAATAACAAAGCACATCCAGATATATCATTCTGGACTCCCAGCGTCCTTGAGTTGGTGGAGTCAATTCTAAGACCTCCACAGGGAGGACCTCCTTCCCTAACAGAGCAGAGTGATGCGGTATTCTTCCTGTTTCATAGTATTTGAAAAAGTACTATGCGTTATTCTGGTTTCATTTTTTCGGTTATGCACTGTTTTGAAAAGGCTGTAGGTAATAGCATTCTGTTTACAACCTGCAGGTGCTGTCAGCTCTCAACCTATACAGATTTGTAATAATGACAGAATCTACAGGTATGCAACATCAACAAATTATCAACTAAAGCAATCAAAAGATGGTGAAAACTACATTTCGAGAGTTCTTGATAAAAATGTATTTAATTTGAAAGAGTTTTTTTTTTGAGAAACAAGTATTTTATATTTTAAGTTAACGGGCCTCTTAATTGTTAATTGTTCCTAAGCAGAAATAATTTTTCCTGGGTTTTGGTTTAATAATTATTAGTTGCGAGACGATCTAAATTAAAGTATAATTAAAGTTTCACAATTACGCTTTGTAACAGGAAAGACAAACTACACTGGAGTCTTGTCGAGGAGCAGTTTAAACAAGGTCTACAATGAATGGCTGCTTCCTTTGCGTACGCTAGTGACAGGTATAATGGCAGAGAACAAGAGTGATTATGATGAGCTTGCAATTGACACTCTATGCACCCTTAATCCACTCGAGTTGGTGTTGTATCGGTGCATTGAGCTTGTAGAAGAGAAGCTAAAGCAAGTCACATAACCTGTCTTCTTCGCCAAAGTATCTTTGAAATATTTTTTGGTACCTGTCAGTTTTGAAATATGAAATTATTAATCATCTCAAGTATAGACATTGAGTTTCAATAGTAACTCTCCTTGCTGATACAGTAAAATTGAGCACATTCATTTTGAGTTGTGCTTTGAATTTACAGTTTTTTAGGGGTCAGTCTTTGTGTAATGTAGCGAATAGCAAAAGACACCAATTCATAAATACCTTCCTTTTTTACTTGAAAATCGATAAAAGTACCTGAAAAGGCTATTGAGTATGGTTTAATAATGAAGAGTTGCTTAGTTTAAGGAGATCATACAATTTTATGCTGTTATTCTTCAAGGTGTCACTATTGCCTATCTCAATCAAGTTTGTTAGTTCACCAAAAGCTTGTATGGTCTTAAGCAAGCCAACATGCCACAGTTTGCTAAGCTTTTCACTTCCTTGTTGTCCCGAAATGTTGTCCCAAGGATGTAGAGTCGTAACTTCCATAGTTTGTGAATTGGAATGATTCACGTACCCACTTATCTATGGTGAATTTATCCAACTTGCTGGGGTATTGGGGACCATACATGATGTGCATGTGTTTCGTTGGTTTTTTTGTGTCAAATATCAATCTGCATCTGATAGTTACCTGCTTAGTTTGAGAGCAACAGACATGTACATGATTTTAATGCATGATGTGTTTATTTAGTTACAAGTCATTTAAGGTTGTCACACATAAATTAAATACTGCAGCTAATAACATGAGTATCATAAACACTTTCCTAAATAATTAATACTACATTCATATTGTAAAACAATATACGGTATAAAATGAGACATTTTTGGGTTAAAATGATATACAATGTCAATGAGACAGGAGTACTATGAAATTACTTGGTTGGCTTGTTGCTTTGTTAGCATTCTGAGCTCATACATAAGACTCATTGTCTTCATTTTTTAGTCATATAATTTTCATTTGCTTCATTCGTGTTTATAATGAAATTTCTATTTATATAATTTCATGATCAAAAATCAAAATTATATTAAAGTGCGTGGAAAAATAAAAATTCATTTTAGCAACTTTTATGTTGGATACATGCAACTTACACTAAAATGATATAAAAAAATAATAATAATAAAATAAGGAATAGGTAAAATGGATTTCCAGGATTCACCAATCAGGACAGGCCTTAGTGTCTCCTGTGTGGAGTTTGTGAATCATATCTTTATCAACAGGGTGCATTTTTTAGGCAAAATGGGGGGGAAAAGTTTACTGAAAAAAAAATCTATTTTGCCTACGAAATGGAAAATTTTTAAGAAAGTATTATACTGATAAAATTCAGCTACGTTGGTTAACAATCCTTGCTAATCCCATCTATTTAATCATGTGCCACTTTGCACAGATAACTTTTGAATTAAGAATTTGCTTAGGTATCCCTTATTTCATGACGTTGAGATAACACACTCCAATTATAATTAGAGTGTGTTAGAGGGTGTGACCCTAGCATTCCTCATTCATTGTTATTGTATAATAACAGAAATGATATTTAATCTTATATAATAATTGGACTAATAAGCTCCATTATCAAAATTCAAACCCAAAATCGACCTAACACGTGATGAGTGTTATTTTTCCCCTAATAGTATATACAAAGCACAAACCAATAGTCATATCATATTCATATGTTGTAATCACACAACCTTTTCAGTCACATGATTCTTTAATTTCATGTCTACTACAACTGCCCTTGTATTATATATTTAGTCTCAATTGACGCTGGTGTAAAAATATGATATTATTATTCAAGCTAAATGTTGGATCACACATAAATATCATATGGTCGTTATATTAAATTTTAAATGATTTGGACATACATAGGTGTATTATATAATTGTTTGTATTATAAAACAAAATAGTAGGATGAATGTATCAATTAATTTATAGATTGTTGTAAACTCAATTCAATTTATAAGAACTTTTAATCCAACAGCCAAATTGGTTAATTATTATTAAATTAATTCCAACATTTCATACGCCTAGGTGAATAGTGATTATGGAGTCTTAATCTATCCTAGCTTGGTTTTTTTTAACTTCTTATGAGAAAACAAAAATACTATTTTTGTTATGGGCAAAGCAAAGTTGTTTTTTACTACCAATTATCTTTCTAACGGTTATCAATGCAATGTTGTGATGTAACATTTTGTTGACATTGAAGAAAATAATTCAGCAAGAGTATCACGCAATTGACTTATATAGATCTAATGTATTTTTTTGATTAGTTTTTCTTGTGATATGTCATTATATACAAATAGCAAAGAATCTCTACTTCAATTATATTCTCTACATTTCTCGTAAAAATATATTATACTCTCTACATTATGCAATAATATTATTTTTTTTACTATTTTGTAATTGACTTATATGGGTATGTTTAAAAATATTATGCATAGTTCTTTCAAAAAAAATAAAATATTATGCATAGTGAGCTACTTCTCAAATTAATGAAATACATTTTGGCATTTATTCTTCAATTTTTTTTTTTTTTTTTGTGTAACAAAGTTTCTTGACTCTCACCTTTTTTCTACTTATTAGCAATTCAATTTGTTTTGACAAATCTAAATTGTTGGATTCCACATGTAAAAACATTCGCAACTTAAAAGCTTTTTAAGGAAGAATATGTGCAAACTTTGTCATCACAAATATATTCATCTCAGTAATTTTAAGAAGGTATAGTTAGCTATTTTTGAAATTTTTTAGGCACTTTTTGGAATTTCTTCAAATATTTTCTTTTTTTTTGTGCAACAACGTTTCTTGGCTCTCACCCTTTTTCTATCAGTAATCTTAGCTGGAATTTGACTTGTTCATCCAAATCCCAACTATTTGATTTCGACTTGTATGTCAATATCATGAAATAATGGATTACTAGATGTCATTAGAGGATGCATGTTCTACGATTGACCATTTTGATATATGGTTCAGTGTGAATCCGTGCCTTAAAATTAATTGAAATTCTAACGATGATTGAAATAGGCTCCATAAGCAGAAGTTCAAAGTTTTCTTTGTTGTGTTAACATTTTCGTCGTTGACGGAATTCTAACTTCGAACTTTTAACTTAACTTTTTTAAATTTTTAGTTCTTCAAGTGAGCTACTATTCCTCGTATCCGATTAAGATTGGTGTTGAAAAAAACAAGAGAAAAAAAAATATGTGTCTCAAAATTCAACTCATTAGTTTTTATTTATTTTTGTCAAATTAACATCTACTATGTCAGTGTTTAGTCTTAATAATGAATAAGATTGTAAGTTTATCGTTGGTATTTTGGGTGATTTTATAGTACTGATATACGATGAATAATCATAAAACTTGCTTTAAAGAGGATTCTAAATTTCCGTTTTTTATTTTGTCCATAAAGTATAGCTTAGAATTAGAGTTTGATCATGTAATCTTAAAGGATAATTTGACAAGTGAACATCATTTTCTTGCCAATCAGCCTAAAATTAAATTTCAGCTGTCAATTGTTGTCGCGGTCCCTCTTTTTCCTATAGCTGAGAAAGCGAGAGAAAAAAAGTCACTTAAATAAATCGAAAAAAAAAATTGAAAAAGTGACAAATACAACAAGACACATTGCACAAAAGTAGGCTCGAAAGGGATTTAAATTACTATGCCCTTTTTACATTCTTTTCTATCACTTCAATTAAAAAATAATACGTTGCCACAAAAAGTTGACATTAGGTGAATTATAATAACAATAATGATAACAATTTATATAAAATAGTTGAGTAATTCAACTGGTTTGAGATAAAGTCGAAGGAGTTTGAGATCTTGGATTTAAATTCATACTCATTCTAATCCTATAAACATTTGACTTTTTTTATTCATTGAATAATTGATGTATTTGGTCTATATTTTAGACCAAATACATCAATTACTCAATGAATCTAAAAAGTTAATTGTTTCTTATAAATAGAACCGGATGGAATATTACTTTTAAAGTAAAATATTGAAAGATATTTTAAATGGTCAACTGATTATAATCGTCTCATCATTAGTAATGTTTGACTTTAATGATTACTTTTAAAGTAAAACATGAATCATGTTATCTTGTGTCAAGGGCACAAGTTAAGTAAAAATAAAATATTTTCATATTGGAAATGAAAAATGTTAAAATTTTAAAAAGTTGACTGCACAATTTTCAACGCATATTTTTTATATTTGGTTTAGTAACTTGTAATCCGCACATGTTAGAAATCAACATTTTCCATAAAAAAAAAAATTTGTTATATTAACTATCCAACTTTTAAGGGAATGAAATTCTGCTAATCAAAAGTTCGATCATAAAATAAATAAAGTTTGATCAGTAACTATTCTATCTTAAAATCAAACTTAAATTATCTCGAACTATTCATCCTTTAAAGGAGCTCATTAATCAAGTAAGCATGATCACATGTTTAAAACATATAGTTAATCATGATTCGTTAAAAAAAACATTTATATTCACTATGTATCAAACTTAAACTTAAAAAAATATCAACTAAAAAGTGAGTACTATTATTTGTTTTGAAGCTAAAAAAAAATAAATAAAGCGTGTGTGAAGACTACAAAAAAACACATTCACTTTCAAGTGGCTCACAAACTCTTACTTGTGTCACTGTGTGCAATGCATGTGTGTTCCTTTTCATGTTCCATCTATCTTCACATGTTTTCATAGAAACAATGAAAATGAAGCTTCTTTTTATGCTCTTCCTTATTCTTCACAAACCCATTTGGATTTTTGCCTCTGTAGTTGACCCTCTTGTTCCCTCTCCTCAAATTTCACCAATTCTTACATCAATCACTGTAGCTGCTTCCTCTCCAGGCACATTCTCTCTCTCTTCATCATTTCAAATTTAAAAACGCAAATAAATGTTTTGTGGTTTTTGTTTAGGCCATTGTTAGTGTTTTTTGCTATTTCTCATTATTTGGATAATTAAATCCTACCCTTTTTGTTAAACTCTCTTAAATTGCTATTAATGGTTTGAAATTTGAAAAAGTTTTAATTTTTATTTACAATGTATTTGATTTCATGCTTATTGGTATATACTGTATATTGATATTGATCAGGTATTCATGTGGGGGATGAACATCAAAATATGGATTCACACAAGAAAAAGGTAATGGCTTTTGTGGCAGCTAGCACTGGACTTGGTGCTATCATTTTGTGTCTGTTAAGCTTCTGGATTTTTTACATCAAGTATTCTTCAAAATCCAAAAAGAAAAACCTTCAAAACTCAGGTATTTTGTGTTAAATATGGTTATAGTCCCTATAATTATCTCAAATTTTGTTTTAGTTTCTGTATCGCCTTTTTAGTCCTCACAAATTACAAAATTGTGTCTATAGTTGTGATTTTTAGGGGCTAAAAAGTGGTTACAGTGATTGAAAACAAGAAAATGTAAATTTTGTATTCATTAAGAATAAGTTTACTTGTCTGAAAATTTGTTGCTTTTTTTCCTGTTCTGTTTTTTGAATGTCTATAGATGGTGAAAAAGGGCTTGGTTCAGTTCCATTTTTGAGTAAATTCAGTTCTGTGAAGATGGTTGGTAAGAAAGGGTGTGTTCCAATCATTGACTATAAGCAATTAGAAAAAGCCACTGGAAATTTCAAGGAAAGTAACATCATAGGTGAGGGTGGTTTTGGATGTGTTTACAAGGCTAGGTTGGATGATAATTTGGAAGTTGCTATCAAGAGGTTGAACTGTGAATGTCAATATGCTGAGAGAGAATTTGAGGTAATTCCTGCAGATAATTTGTTCATTTTGTTGACATAATTTTCTCTTGTAATGAAGAGTTGGAAATTTTTTGTATTGAATAGTTGGGTGAATTTGCAGAATGAGGTGGATTTGTTAAGTAAAATTCAACATCCAAATGTAATTTCTCTACTGGGTTGTAGCAGTAATGAGGATTCAAGGTTTATTGTCTATGAGTTGATGCAAAATGGATCATTGGAAACTCAATTACATGGTAAAAATATTGTTTCTGAATTGCCCTCTTTCGCTTTTAAGACTAATATAAGTGATTGTAATCGTTATGGAAAAATTTCACATACGATTGTTATGTCAACCTTTATAGCACTGTCACTTCAATTTGAAAGTGTGCCTGTTGTCTGATACGTGTCAATGTCTGACACAAAACTAACTTACGTGGTTACATTCAATTGTTCCATTTTACGAATTTATTACTGGTTTTGATTTGTCAATGTTTGTATCATTGCTTCATTTACATTCATGATTTATTTAGTATCATTTGTTATTAAAAATTGAGATTACTTTATGGTCAAAATTTAATTTTAGAAAAGTTAGATCCTTTATTATTGTTATTATCTATAATAGAAGACTCATATCAAAAGTTAATGAGGTCGATTATAAAATACTAATACCAATCACTATTTTCCAAAAATTGATTATGTGAAGGACCATCTCATGGCTCTGCATTGACTTGGCATATGAGGATGAAGATTGCTCTTGACACAGCTAGGTGACCTTCTTTAATCAATTTCCATTCCTTTCCTATGTGCTCTAATGTCTATGTTTCTGAACAAACTATTGATTAATGTCAATCAGAGGTTTAAAATATCTGCATGAGCACTGCTACCCTGCAGTGATCCATAGAGATCTGAAATCTTCTAATATTCTTTTAGATGCAAACTTCAATGCCAAGGTAAAAAAAAGAAAGACTATGTTGAAATTGATGTATAAATTAGTTTCCTTATATTGATATACATTTATTGTGTTCACATTTATTTCTGTGTGACCCTATGACTTGTTGGTGAATTCAGCTTTCTGATTTTGGTCTTGCAATAACTGATGGGTCCCAAAACAAGAATAACATCAAGCTTTCAGGCACATTGGGGTACGTTGCTCCAGAGTATCTTTTAGATGGTATGCCAGCTCAACTTAGTACAGTTTCATGCATATGCATTGGTCATACAAGTTGATCTATGAATGGTTATTTAATATATAGTTAAACTTTCAACAGACCAGATCTAACATGTTGCTTTTTTTAATACCCTTATGCATGATGCATTAATTGTGTATGGTGGTTAGGGTGGGTTTGAAAGGGAAATGGCATGCAGTTGGAATACTATGTATTCACATACTCAGTAGTCGGTACATCGGTGGCCGTCTGGTCAAGTTCGGATAATCTAGAAAATACGCTGTCTTTCAAATCTAAAATAATAAATTTTAAATATGAATTGTTTAATCTTGATTCAACGGTCATTGATGTGTTGACTCTATGAAAACACAATATTCTGACTGCACGCAATCGAGATCCGCTTGAAAGGTATGAACTGTGCGTCTTGTGCTAGTATGGGGCATGTACCTACCCAACTGACATTGCAAGTCATATAGAATATTAAATTAAGATGTTGTCAGTTACATGTCAGTCTCATATATGTCTAGTTTGCTCTAGGTGCTTCTTGTCAGTGATAACAAAATATTAATAATTATAAAATAATAATGAAGAAAAATAAAGAATATCTTGAGAGTAGGAACTAAAATTTATGCACAACTACTGTGACAGCAAGCATCAGTGAGGTGGAATTGATTCTTGTCTGAAAGATGGGAAACATTAGAAGGTTTTTTCTAGATCAAAAACCTATAAGCATAATATTATTCAGTTGAAATTTAATTAAATTTTGAGAATTTTTTTTTTGTTAATTATAGTCATATTTTAGCATGAGGTATAAATGTAATGGATCACATCTGCAATGATTTTTGGAGAACATGGAGAAGTAGCAAGCAATGAACCAAACGGGTCTTGGTTCAATAATTAAATGAGAAATAGTGTGAAACTCATCTATAAAAAAAAAAGTTGAATTATTTACTGAGGAAACTGCATTCGAATTATATTTACAGGTAAATTGACAGATAAAAGTGATGTGTATGCTTTTGGAGTTGTGCTTCTTGAGCTTCTTTTAGGAAGAAAGCCTGTGGAAAAACTCACACCATCTCAATGCCAATCTATTGTCACATGGGTATGTGTTGTTTGATCAGATTAATATATGTTTGTTTTGACGGCGTGTGTCCACCTTGAAGCAACAGTTTGTAGCTTCTCAATATTCACATTGAAACTGACTTGAAACACAAGAAAGAATAGATGAACGCCAAACCAAACATATTATTAGATATGGTTGATATGAGAAATGAATGATAATGGGCTATTTTTCTGCTAATTGCAGGCCATGCCACAGCTCACAGACAGATCCAAGCTTCCAAACATTGTGGATAATGTGATTAAGAATACAATGGATCCCAAGCACTTATACCAGGTTTAAGAATCTCTGAGTCTAAAGACAAACTTATCGAGTTTATATAGAAGTAAACTGAGAAAACTTCTAAAAAACTGAGACAAGGGGACTAATTTTAACTTTTGCGGTAATCAATTGTTTAACAATACTGTTATCACAAGATTTTTTAAACACTTACTTTTTAGTTATTATTTTTTAAGAAACTTGTTCAAATAGGGGTCATAAGCCTGAAGCCAGGCTCCTGCTGGAGTTATGGTTGCTCTACATCTTCAATGTTTTTGCAGCATTTTGCTTAACTACCACATGGAATTTGTGTACTTTATAGGTTGCTGCAGTGGCTGTATTATGTGTGCAACCAGAGCCGTGTTACCGCCCTTTGATTGCAGATGTTCTACACTCCCTCATCCCTCTTGTACCTGTTGAGCTTGGAGGAACACTCAGAGTTTCACAAGTGACACAGCAACCTGAGAATTCTAATTAACATAGTCATCATCGGTTTCAGACAACATTCTTGCATTGAGAATTCAGGCAATGTTTTCATGATGATGCCAAATGAATGATTCTTTATCAAAGCTCAGGATTGCAGATAGATTCATGGCCACATTGTTCATCTATGCGGTCTAAGAGTTTGACCATGAAACATAGAAACGTTCATAAGGGAAAAGGGTAGGTCCAAATATGAAGAGCTTGGGATTGTTAATGATAAATGCAAAGTAGATTTTAGTTTTGATTTCGTGAAAATATTTGTGTATAGTGCAGTGACTTTGTGGAACTATGTGCTGGTCAGAGAGCATCTGATTGTCTTTCATGACCTCTTTTGAGTGTATGTAATTCAATAAACCGGATTGCAAATAATTCATACAGAAACTACTATATTGCTAAAGTTGCTTGTTGTGTTTTCTTTGCAAGACATAAGGAATTGCTTTAAAAGGTAATTTGTTTAGAGTCCAGACATCCCATATCATGAAATCATTCTGTTAGAAAACTACGTCCATGATTCATGCAATTCAATTGGATTGACAAATCATGTGAACCATTGTATAGTACCTCTAATATTGACCAACAAAGCATCCGGATTCTATGCAGTGAGGGAAAATACACATTCAAGTAGTCAATGAGTCGGAATCATTGAACAACTCATACTTAAGTATGGCACATCGGAATTAAAAAATAAACTTGAATTGTGGGTTATATGATCTTCATCCAACGATTATGATACATGGACTGCATGAATGCATGTTTTCCTTGAAGGCGGGATTTGAGTCCATTTCAATGTGCGTGAATCATTTATGTTAATAGAAAGCCGTAACTGTTTCACTGTCATCTATATTGAGATAGGTGGTACCAATTTTGAAGAACCGATTTAATATATTAATATTACAGCAATAAGAAATATACTCTAAATCAATAATTAAGTTCAACTTGCTTCAACTTGCTTAAGTCTGCAAAAGAGACTCGTTTGTTACATCAACACTTTGATTTAACTTATTCAAGGTTACAACATGATTTCCAAAGGGCCTTTGGGTACATATGTATGACAAACGATGCATACATAATAAAATTATTGCAATGTGTGTCAATCACTATGATTTGGTATAATACTCACCAAAAATATATGCTTGCTTCAAAAGCATGTTTCACTGCGTTTCAGCTGACATTATGATATGAATCGATAATAGCATCTGCAAGGTATTCACATTTGGCCAGCGACAATCCTGCCAGGGAAATCCTTCCATCCTTTGTCATGTATATATGCCACTTATTTGTCATATTGTCGCTCTGGTCAGACAGAAGATACAACAAAGAAGAACAAAATCAATAATGCATGCATTAAATACAAATCACATAGTCATATTAAATTGATAGGGTCAAAGAAATAGTTCTAAGGATAGTGTATAAAAGCCATAAGTAAAAGGGGGAGTAAAAAACCTGGCTCTTGTTCAAGCCCGTGAATGAGAACATGCCTATCTGCTTAAGTATGAATGACCAATCCTTTCCACTTTTGTCTTTTGAAGAAATACTATTATATAGTGCCTGTCTAACAGTTTTTATCCTTCCAGCCATCATTTCCATTTCTGCTTTCCATTCATCAAAGAGAGCTGGAGTCCCAACAATATTAGCAACAATCCTAGCCCCGTGAACAGGTGGATTTGAGTACATTGGTCGAGCAAGCCTTTTCAATTGGCTCTTTACCCTGAAATACATAGTAATCATCAAGTCGTTGAGTGTTGACCAAGACAAAACTTTTACTATAGCATACATTGCATTGGTCATGTTGAATCAAAGATGTCTTCCTTCTTAAACAAAACAACTACTCCCTCCGTCCCATAATAACTAAGTCATTTGCAAAAAAAAAAGTGTCCCAAAATATCTGAGCCATTTCACTTTTCAATACAATATTAATTACTTTTTTCCCTTTATAACTCTAATTAATACTACTTTCATCATTCCCAATTCAATATATTCCAATTTACATTTATGATAGTGGAGAATGCACCAATACTTAACAAGTGCACTTAAAACTATTTTTCTCTCTCCTTCATTTATATATTTTTCTTAATACGTGTGCAATGAGCTTTTGACTCGGTTAATCCGGGATGGAGGGAGTAATTAAGTTGAATACATATTATAGTTGCTCATGTAGATGATAGGTGAGAGAGTTTTCAAAGAAGTTAATGTGTGAAAGTTCATTTCAACTCATTCAGGAAATGATTATCGAAAAGACTCGTAGCGATAATACAAGATTATTTCAACTTTTCTATTCCTACAAAATGCCTATCATAAAGTTTATCCCTATGACTCTTGATTGATAAAATGAATCCTTCACCTACCTAGAAAAGGAATCAGAATTCAATATTTTCTTAGACAAGTGAATTGAATTTCAAAAATATTAGAGAGCACAGCATACGAAATTTACAACACCTTGTTGCAGATTCTGGTGATGAGGAAATGACATTAATAGCTCCAACCCTTTCAGCATAAAGGCCGAGGTTTTTACTGTATGACTGAGCTACAAGAACCTCCATGCCACGTGATACAAACAATCTCACAGAAGCCGCATCTTCATCGAGGCTTCCACTAGCAAAACCCTGAAATTTTTAATGAGCAGTTTGGTATATCGTTAAATAGAATCAAGGTTACTGCACGATATCTACCAGTTTCATGTTGTATCCACTTCATTCGTTGTAAGGTTTATTTGTCTTAATTACAATTTTGTTAATGACATTTGAACACGCTGTCCACACATTTACTAAAAAGTTAGCTCGTTTACCAAAGATTGTGTACCTGGTAAGCAACATCAAAAAATGGAAAGTGGTTCTTTTGTTGAATTACATCAGCTATTTTTTCCCACTGTTCTGGTGTTGGATCAATACCGGTAGGGTTATGTGCACATCCATGAAGTAGCACAAAAGTTCCTTCCGGAGCCAACTATAAAAATTGTAAACAGATACAATTAGATAGAGTTACATTTTCTTTAGAAATTGCATGAATATTCTAATTAAATGTGAATTCATGTTCTTATGTTGACCTTCACTACAAGATGAACTAAAACATTCTTATAAATCAAAATCAGCATCTATCTACTTTCTAATGCAAAACAGAAAATAGTTGAGAAAAATATCATAGTCCGTATAAAAAGTATGATTAATTTCACTTTCTAAATAATGGATCAGGATGTAACCTTTATATCTTCTATCATGCCCTCAAAATCCAAACCAACTGTCTTGGGGTCATAGTATCGGTACTCAGACCATGGGACTCGAGCATCGTTGAAAATATTCTTGTGATTACCTGCAAAACAACAATGTTACCTACGATGTACAAATTTCCTCGAAACAAATATCATGACCCAGTTAAACCGAGAAAGGAATAAAATTCACACCCCACGTAGGATTTGATATCAAAACTTTTGCTCCAGGAAAATATCGTTCTATCAGAGCTGCACCTAGTCGCAGAGAACCAGTTCCTGAAAGACCTTGGACAGTGGCAACCTGGGTAAAAAAGAGAGAAAAAAAATTGATTTATTTCTTGTTTGTTTTTATGATCTCAAAAATACTATAATTTCTAAATCCACTACATACTCTTTGCTGTTTGATTGCTGGATTGTCTGCTCCGAGCAACAACTCTGCAGTTGCCTTATTAAATGCAGCCAAACCCTCAATGGGGAGATACTGCAATTCCAAGTGAAATCACAGTCAATAATCTAAAGCTCAGCTATTTTATGCAGCAAATAATTGGCATGCGACCTAAAGAAAATTACCTCTTTGTTTTCCCCTCTCTCCAGCATAAGATTTTCTGCCTAAAAACAAGAATTTCATCAAAATCAATATTGACTCAACTGAAAAAATAGCCTCAAGTTTCTGAACAAGAAGTAAAATAAGAAATGAATACATGACACAGGAAATGTGCAAACTGTAAAAAAAACATAGCATCAGATACCTTTTTCACAACATTAAGCACATATGGCTGTAGTTCTTCCGTTCTGTAGGCCCCAACTCCAAGATTGAGCTTGACATCGCTCGTGTCTGCTTTAAATGCTTCAGAAACTCCAAGAATTGGATCAGGAGGAGCCATCGGTATACCCTCAAACCGAGAAACATTAGTCGCAACAGCCATAGTGATCCGACCAGATGACTGAATAAACAAAATCAACAGACGAAAGATCAGAACACACAATTGAAATTGATCAGGGTAGTAGGACCACCTCCTAAATCCTAATTAACCAATTTCGATTGCAATTTTAAAACTATTCTTTGATCCATTATGAACATAAAAATAAAAACTTAGTTAACATCAGAAATTCAATTACACTTCTACTTTTTTTTTTTGTCTTAACCCTCTGGTTTCCCGAGGAAAGGCACCCTGGTAATCCGATGTGTGGCCTGGAGGCATGTAAAGTCAGATCAATAATTGTTTCAGTCAGGGTTTGAACTAAATATTCCTAATCGATTCAATTTTAACTAAAGCTCCTTAATTGCTTGATCCAACCACTTGGTTTTACAATTCTAATCTAAAGTAAGGTTGTATAAGTAACATTAGTAAATTAACAAAATAACAATTAAAAGTAGTTGATGAAGAACATGAAGTGTGTGTTAGTAATAATATTAACCACTTTCAATAGCAATTTTAAAATTGTTCTTCAATCCATTTATGAACACAAAAATTGGAACATAATTAACAACAGCTGGATTTTATTTTTTTTGAGTGAACCGGGTAACACTGCCTACAACTGCAATGACTAATCCCTCGAGCTGAAAATTACATTTTTAATCTAAAGTAAAGCTGAAAGATGATAAATTTAAAAAAGTTACAAAAACATTAGTAAGTAAGATGAATTGAATTATACATACACACACCCTTAAATTGGAGAAGTTGTTGATTCCTTCATTGTTAAATCTCAAACCATTGCTTCCAAGCTTAAGCTTTCCCTGTTGAAAACAAAAAACATTAATTAATTGATTAAATCAATCATAAATAGGTAAAGATTGATTCATTGGTTCATACGCAGAACCTTGATGTTGGTGTCGAGGATCGAAAGAGAAGCAGAGGAGAGTAAGGAAGATGATGCCATTTTATTTTTGTGAAGAGGAAAAAAACCAAAACAACGCAACAGAAAGAGTTGCGAAAATGGTTTGTAATAAAGATTTAGATGAGATCACGGAGTGGCAGTGAGAGTGATGTATTGTATGAAATGAAATGAAATGAAACAATGGGCTGACGACAACTACAATGTCACTCTTTTTTTTCGCCGGAGCTCACACATTTAAACGCAGAAAAATGGAATGTACGGGTTCAAACTCTATCCCCTACATATAACATGCAATATTCCTACCAACTGAATTAAATAATCAAATAAATATGAGCTAAATAATCCAATGGCACTCATTTTATCAACAATGACAACAATGTTTTATTTTATCATTACTTTTAATAATCAAATAAATTCTTGTCAATAATAATAATTTCTTCAATCTATTATAAGAAAGAAAAAAAATCATTTTTTAAGTTCATAGAACCAATCAATTGGGCTCAAGACGTTCATGAGTTTCAACTAAAGGATAAATCGTTCGCAATGACCAAGTTTAATTTTTAGATGGAATAATTTTTTGTTAGACTGTAATTACTTCACGATCGAATTCATGATTACTCAGGGTTCATTTCAATTTAACACAAAAAAAAATAAAAAATTGATGATTTTGTTTAAAAATGTTTTTTTTTCTTATAATAAAGATCGGAGGAAATGAAAACAAGTTTTTGGTGTGGACAATTTTTTTCAACAATATATTCTCAATACCAATTTCATTAAATATGAGAAAAATGCAAGATATTATCTTTAACAGTGTACAATTTTTTGTCAGGTTTTACTTATTTTTTGAACGAATTTCCAATTATTATGACTCATTTCTCCTAGAAAGCCGAGGGTAACACCAAAAAAAAACTTTGATGGTGAATGTGTTGGATCATGGGAAGATTCTCTCTCAAGATCATTCACAATGAGTAGAGATCAATCATACAAATGAAAGAGACGTTGCATTTCCACCTAAAACCTTAAAGATATTAAGTATATGTGTCATCTCATTTTTCGTTAAATGTAAGACTTTTAACTTACGATTACTAACACTACAACAATGAGGAGTGATATTAGAGTTGACGTCAATATAGATTGAAAGGACGGTGGCGGTCACTTACAAAGGCTCGTACGTTTGAGTTAGTAAGAGTTTAAAAAAAAACGAATGATTTGTAAGGGAGGAAATGATTTGTTTATCTAAAAGTTTTAGAGTTTAGTTTTTAGTAGAAAAAAGGGGAATAAAATGAAATAAAGCGAGGAAAAAAAAACAACAGCTACTACGAAAGGGGTGGATTAGGAAGTTCAATCGGTTTGACCTATAAGATTAAGGACTTGGAGGTCATGATTCAAGTCTTGACAAGGTGAAAAAACTAACATAACAACAATTAACGTATTAACATTGTTCATTAAATTGTTAAAAAAGACATTGTCCATTAAAAAAAAATAACAACTACTACTCGAAAAGTGAAATGCATCACTTGCTCGAAAAGAGAAACACATACAATTAGTGATCTCAATTCTCAATCATTCAATTTAAATTAATGGTAGAGATTATTTAAAATTGATTTATTAAATTTGTAATGTGATCAAAATTGATTACCAGATATAACTTTGTAATAAGAATTCAGATCCCTCAAAGACTATTGGTCTACTTAACTTACATCATATTTTGTTATATGCTTTTTCAATAAAAGCAAATCATACATTTTCACACCGTCTTGTTTCTATTGCATGCATGTTTGAAATCACGCTGACATTGACAAAATTACGGGGTTCGGCAACACTACAATGTTATTAAAGCTCTAAAATATAGCTTTTGTAAAATCAAAGTGGTTCATCAATGTAATTTTGTCAAACTCAATCCAAACATGAATTACTTTCTACACTACGAAACTTGTCTTCAAATACTCCGTCCTATACTTTTATCCACCATGCTACCATATCTCCATTGCATGTTTGCTGTAAATTGAATATATAATTTTGTTTAGCACTTGGGATCTCTTTGCTCCTTTTTAAATAGTTTAATAAGTTTTTGTAAATATAAAGGTTTAAATAAGTCGATATATCTCAAGCAAAAGCCTCTTAAAAATAAATTGTCTCAAGCAAAAGACTTTTCGACGTGAACATTTGTTTTTATTTTTAAATATGCAATGAGCAATTGATATTTTTTTTCACTTTGAAGTATGGTTTTTTTAGTGGACTTTGAAGTATAGTTGAGTCAAAACTGACTTCTCAATATATTGAGAGGTCGGTTTTATTAAAAAAAAAATGTTTTTTTTCCTCCAATATTCTCACAGTCTAGCTAATTACAATTTTTTGAAGCAGCCCAATTACAATATGATGACATGTGATTAATTATTAGTTAACAATAGAATCTCCATCAAGTGGACGCGGCAAGAAGACGTCGTAGTCTTTTTATAGTTTAGATTTAGATTAGATAGATTTATTTATTGTTTTGAATTTAAAATACTATCTTCAAGTTTATATTTATATTTATTTTGAAGTCGGAAAGACATCTTCTAATCTAAAAAAATATACTATGGTTTGATTCAGATAGAATTAGAATACAGTCATTTTTAGTGAAAATTAACCTAGTTTCGTGACTTGGGAAAACAAAAATAATGTTTGACAAAAATAAATTGAAACGTGTTAGTTGTTTTATCAAGTTTTCAATATATAATCAATTACATTGATCATGTTTTACACCAATGACGTACAGGCAAATTAGTCCTTATAAAGAAAATATAAAGGGATAATTTGGTCTTCAAATTGGTCCTAAATATATTTTATGTGAAATTTATTTTTCAATCTTTTTTAGATGTAAAATTGCTTATTAAACTATCATAATCAGTTTTGTTTAACAATTCTATTTCGATGGATATTAATGTCAACTCATATAATCTTTGTTGAGACATTGTCGATCTTATATAAAATTTTATTAATTTTAACTGTGATTAAAAAATCAACACTTTTGTGAAAATTGCAAAGTTAAAAAAAAGTCATTGCTATCTGATTATAAGTGTTTGTCCAAAAAAAAAAATCTCATTATTAGTGTTGTTGGCCCTCCTCCTCTTCTCGCATGCATGCGCGCACGCGCACGTTCACACAAGTTATAGAAAAATAAAATTTGAGGCCTAAAGCAGAGTTTTTTTTTGTCTAATGGTTGAGACAACCCATTAACGCGACCGCGACTGTTGTTTAAAACATTGATCACCGTTAATGACCCAACTTGAAGAGAAACTCAATTGATTCACATTCATAAAATTAAAATGATTTATTTATTTATTTTTAAATATATTTTTTAAAACAATAAAATAGGGGTCCCTCTATTATGGACCTCTTTTTAAAGGGTCCAAGCATGGACCTCTCCAATACAATTGGCTATAGCCCGCTTCAATTTTGTTTTTATTCTGCTCATTTCCATCACTTCTTCTACACGTAGTGTGTCATCTACTGATCTTCGATGTAATCTCAGATCCAACCACTTTTCAGATTTTGATAACCTGTTTCATTGCTTAATATTATCTTGACTTTCTGTTGCCGAAGCTGTCTTGTATCAGTTAATAATATACACTAATTATCTTAAATTTTGATCATATCCAAGCACTTTCCGGATTTTGATAACTTGATTTCTGCTAAAAACTTTGCAAAATCAGACTTGGTAAAAACTCACAAAACTGATTTAGTACCTTCTATCTTAAATTAAATAAATATGCTATAACCCTATTCAACCATGTCAAAACAAGATGAAAACTCATTTTATACCCCGTCGAGCTTTCAAGTTGGAAAAGGCGAAGTAATGAATGGAGTGGAAATAGTGATACAGAGTAATTAGTGTAAAAGTAATCTACAAATCTTCATGAAAAATGATTTTTCATAACCGTGAATGTTAAAGCTTAAAGCTTGAATCTCTAACTTAGGAAAATTAAAATGTGCATGTGTTAGGTTAGTGGAGAAGGGAGATAGAGGCAGTTGTGAAAGGGTTCACCTATGAAGCAAAGGGGCAACATTTTTTTTTTGTTTTTTGATTTTTTTATCAGCCGGTTAATTACCTAGTGTAGTAGGTTGAACTAAAAGGTCCATGGCTGAACCTTTTTGCAAAGGGTGCATATTAGGGGCTCCCTTTTTTCTAATAGATTATTAAAGATATTTAAGTTTAAAATTGTGCATTGACATACGTGACAGAGTCAACTAGGTCACACAATATGGGACGGAAGAAGTAACATTTACGGTTATTAATTGGTAATAATAAACTTTATGAATTCATATTAACTATTATTTGATTCAGAGTTTCAGACTTTCGTGTAAAATCAAAAACATAGGGTTTCCTTTCTGATAACATGCAAAACACAACACTATTTCAGCTCGTTTTGTGTGTAGTTTAGGCTTAGATTCTCTTGTTTTTGCCTATGTTATGCTGGTTGTTTGGTTATGTTTCAGGTACACAGAAGTAGAGGCCGCCATGCGCAGAAACGGCGAAATTCGGCGAGAAAACGAAGAAAGGAACAAGTCCTGAATTGTCAAGCTTCAGGGTGACGGTCGTCACACTCTGTGACGGGTTGACCGTCACCCTTCAACATGACCCAGCCGTCACCAGAATCACAGGCCGTCAGCACCCGTGACGTGCAGACCGTCACACCCTGTGACGCCCGTCACGGGTTCGGAAGAATCAGTCTCCCCCACGATCTGAAGCAGTTTTGCCCAGTTTCCCTCCCACTCTCTCCATCTGCAGTGCACGATCAGAACACGTTGAAGAGTTTTCTTGGCCTATAAATAGGTCCAAAGAAGAGAGAAAAAGGGTTGTTGGAAAAAGTTTAGAAAGCATTAGACTTACAGAATTAGTTTTCCTTGTAATCTGCACTTCTTCTTAGTTTATATTTTTGATTCAAACCTGTTACCAAGTACATTGTCACTTTGCAATTTCAATTCAATTCAATAATCATTACCTTTCCATTAAATTGTTGTCTCC
>Ga0315915_1001759_pt1 | contig 26716 bp, 15 predicted proteins | sample MpolbnodulesMG_FD_207738 | JGI IMG/M metagenome (GOLD analysis project Ga0315915, IMG submission 207738) | Medicago polymorpha root nodule microbial communities from Los Angeles, California, United States - branched nodules | ecosystem: Host-associated > Plants > Roots > Nodule | place: USA...
TAAAAATAAAACTAAAAGTAAGGATTGAAAATTTTATAAGAACTAAAAGTTAAAAGAAAATTTTAGAAGGATTAAAATAAAAAGTTGTTTTATTTAGAGGGACTTAAATTTATTAGTATTGTAAAGTTGGGTTTCTCTTGGCTATCTTTTTTGAAGAGGCTTGACTATATTTGTTGTGTTTACGCTCATTATATTTTTCAAAAAGATCATAAATTGTTCGGCCAAAAAAAAAAAGATCATAAATTGCACCTCTCGTATAAGAAGCTTGACTATATTTGTTGTGTTTAGGTTCATTATATTTTTCAAAAAGATCATAAATTGCACCTCTCATATACTTAGTTGACTTTTAATTAAAGGATTACTTTTTTTTCCTTAAGTATTATTATTTGTTTATTTTTTTACCATTCGAGTATCCATTTCTTAAAATCCCATTTAAGTCAAAAAAATATCTTAAAATCCTATTAAAATTCCTTAATTAATCAGTTTCAATATTACATTGCCCTTATTTAAATAACTAAATAATAAATTGCTACTATATTAGCCATTGCAAAGACATATGAATGTTCACTTCAAATATATAATATAAGAAGATATGAAGGAGAATGAAGGAGGTCAATATATTCATCCCTGGAAATAAGAATCCTCTGTTGGAAGACTAAGATATATAATTTTTTTTTTTAAGTTTCCATTTTTTATTTATAGCATTACTTTTCATTATCTTTAAATAAAAATCATCATTTTTTTGTTCTTACATCTAAATGATGAAGACTATATCATATAACATATCTTCTACCTCAAAGGATGTTCAAAAACTAATATCACGCACCATAGAAGAATCTATTATGAAGAATCCACTATGAAGAACATTTGAAAATTCTTCGGGAAGATTATTCTAAATAGCATCTCCTATCTCAAGAAGGTGCTCATTAAAACTAAATTTATCACATCTATTGATTTCTGTATATATAGTTGAGTGTCAAGAGCAATTTTTTTTTTATCTACTTCTTTATATTATATACTCACTTGACGAGGAAAAAAATAGAAACAATATTTCTTTATTAAAAACATTTTAATTGCACGGGTTATATACATAGTTTATTTGTATTCAGAGCGTTTTTTTAGGTCAAATTACATTATGAGTCTTTTAAGTTTCACGTTTGTAACAAATTGGTCCTTTAAATTATTTTTGTAACATATCAGTCCTTCAAGTTGACAAATGGTTTCGGCATAGCCTTCCGTCAAAGACACGTTAAACATGTATGAGTTGTTAATGATTAATGATTGTTTTGATGTCAACAGTGTAGGGTTTACTACTAGGAATGGAAGACTTGCTTCCTAATGTTGAGCAAATATTTTGTGTTAGACATTTATATAGCAACTTTAGAAAGAGGTTTGCAGGTATGTGTAACTTTATATAATAACTTTAGAAGTATTATGACTGAATGTTTGTTTGTAAAATAAATGCACAAAGGAGTATAATGACTGAATGTATATGACTGTGAACATAAACTATTAAAAGTATCCAAATATGTGGATTTTAGTTTTAGGCAATGAAGGAAAGAAACTGTGAACATAATAAGGTTGTAAAATCTAACATTATATGGCTGTTTTCAGGAAAGGCTCTTAAGGCAAGCTACCCTCATCAGTTTTTAACGTTTCTTTGACGGAAGATTACGTCGAAACCATTTGTCAACTTAAAGGACTGATATGTTACAAAAATAACTTAAAGGATCAATTTATTACAAACATGAAATTTAAAGGACCTCTGATGTAATTTGACCCGTTTTTTATTACTAGCCGACCGAATGGTTGTTGCAATGATCTCTAGGATTTTTGGAAATGTGCATTTCAAAAGATGTTTTTATTTTCTAGCCAAGTACCAAATGCAAGAGGACCTCTAATATTGATCCGGTTCAAATAAAGACCTTACCTTTTTAGCAAATTTTAATAAATTATATATTTTCCTTCAAAAAAATTATTATATTTGTTTTTCATATTTATTATTATAATTTTTTTTTACTTCCTTAAAAAAAAATACTAAAATTATTAATGGTCCACCCTTGGACCATTTTTAAGAGGTCCACATTAGATAGACCAATAAACTGAGATTGTACTCCCTCTATTCACATTTATAAGTGAAAAACACAATTTCTTTAGGTTCATTGAATAACCAATGTATCTGGCCTGTATATAGACCAGATGCATTAACAATTCAACGAATCTAAAACATTGTTTTTTTGCTTGTAAATGTGACCAAATGGGTTATTTGTCGCCATTTTGTTGTTACAAATGGAAACAAGGTTAGTAGTCGCGCAATTTCATGTTTTTAACGTAGGGGTGGAAGTCATGTATTAGGGTTGTAAATGATTTTGATGAAAACAAAAGAAATTATAAGGAACAAAAATATGTTGATTTGGACTACATGGACTGACGACTATAAATCCTACACTTGTAACAATCTTTGCGGGAACCTTACTTTGTTCATCAAAGTACGTCCTCCTAATAATACATTGTTAGAACATCTTTTGATGAAGATACTGGATGGAATTTCGATAAAGGTCGTATGCACAAATTATGGAAGCAATGCAAATTTAGAGGTTTTTTTTAATAAGTCAAATTGCAAAGTGTCCTATCTTTAAATTTGAGAACGGGACATTTTCTACTGCTCACACACAACCACCTTATGGATTTTAGACTTTGGAGAGAGAAAGAACCTTGCATAGAGCATTATTTATGCAAGCATGTTGTGATAACCATTCACATGAAAAGACTATAATTTTCTTCAGGTATGGTGCGAAAAGCATAATCACGTACAACACGCTCATCTATCAATGTACTTCTAAGTGTATATCAACATTTGTGCATCTATACAACTCAATTAAAAATGAGGGATTCATCCATTGTTCTCTAACATTTAAGGCGTTTTTAACTGCTTCTCGCGATAACATGTTAATTCAGTATAATGGAGATATATTTTTGAAGAAATGAATGACTATAATGTTGAGCAAGATAAGAAGCACCTAAGTCATTTTAAAGGTACTTTTCTAAATGTGGGATTCTTACCCGAAATTTGTTAAGACCGAAGTGCTTCTTATCTTTATCAACATTATAGTGATTCATTTCTTAAAAAATATATGTATTGTACTTTATTAGTCCGTTATTACGACAAGCGTCAAAACATCCTTTATTGTTTGAGAACAATGAAGGAGTTTATTATTTTTCATGAATTGTATAGATGCACAACTGTTAAATAAATATTTTGAAGTGTATCCATAAATGTGTGTTGCACGTGAATAAGCTTTTCCTATCATACTTGAAGAGAAGTTGAGCCTATGTCGTGGCAATAGCTATTGTAATGTGCTTACCTAAACGATGTATGCAAGGTTCTCTCTCCAAAGTCCAAAATCATAAAGTGATTGTGTACGAGAGGAAGAAAATGTCTTGTTTCCGTTTTAAAGAACTTATTAGAAGGTCACAAATCTTTATATTTGGGCAGTTCTGCAGTTTACTATATTCATAAAAAAATAACTCATAATTTCCTTCTACATATTTTGTCCATGCAACCTACTTCAATTTCATCCATTATGCCCATATAAAGAACGCTCTGATATTGTATTCTCTCTCCAAAGGGTACTTAGTTGAACAAGGTTCTTGCGAAGACCGTAACAAGTGTAGGATTTGTAGTATTCAGTCACTGTGCATTCACATCTTTTTGTTTTCATTAAAACACTTCAATACCCCACACACACCACTCCCACCCCACCAATGAAAACGTGAAAACCTGCGGCTACAATTTAATCTCGTTCTCATTTGCACCTACAAACATGAGGCTTAATTATCATTTTGCCTTGTTCATGTCTATGCTCCAAGATATTTATGCAACAACAAAATGGAAAATGAGTATTGTTTATCATTTTGCTTGACAAGAGTGGTATTTTGATCCTATGAACTTGTTTGATTGTTTATTTGAACTTGTTTGATGGTATGCATCTTAATAATGAACAATTGATTAAGATCACTAAGCTGTCACAACTCAAACATCTTAAACAAGGATTAACAAGACGTCACGTCTCAGTCTATCCTATTTTTCTTAAGATTTTTTTTATTTTGTTTATTTTGAGGTTTACGATCATCAAGTTGTCAGAACTCAGATATTTAAGATTAAGAAGATGCCACATCTCAATCTATCATATATATATTTATCATTATTATTTTTTAATTCAATATCACAAAGTTCTCACAACTCATGTGTTTCAAACACTAAACGATTAAATTGATTTATTTAACCATTATGTGTTTTGTTTTTTATCAAGTAATCTAGTAGTTAAAATTCACCTATTAAGACAAATAAGTGAGGTGTTCGGTGTTTGAACCACGACCTCTGCATTAATTATATAATGTCTCTATCAATTGAGTTAAACTCACGAGGATCATTAGGTGCATTGTTTAACCATTATTTGTTTGAACTTGATTGCTAATAAAAAAACCAACCACAGAGTGAAAAGATATTTTTACAGTGAAAGATAAAATAAAGGTATATCAATTTTGTATTTGCTATAAACTGTTTTATAAACTATATTAAAAAACTTATAAAAATAAACGAAAAGAAGTTCATAAAAATTATCATAAATTATTTTCATAACTTCTCCAAAACAGTCTCATAAAATTTATTAGACGGACTTTAAATGGACTTAATCATGGAATCTAACAGCCCATATAAGATACAAAACCTAGGACACACAAAGAATCATGTATGGTCATTGGTTTCAAAGTTGTGAAATAGTGAAGAATGGAAAGGGATGTGGTTTGATGAATGTTGGGTGATGGTTTTGTTTTGTGAGTATATAGATTAGAGAAAATGGGAATTTCGTACGATGGTGAATGGAATGGTATATGGAGAGGAAGAGGGTTTATTGTTACCCTTCTCTTCTACATTTTCGGTTCTCTTCCACTCTTTGGCCTCCTCCCCTTATCTGATTTTTGGTTACTATTTATGCTAAAAGAATTAAGTTAGGTCAAGGTACACCATTGTGAAACCATTTAATCTAGGGTTTTGTGTTTGTTGCATCTAGACATGGAAGAGGAAAGAAAAAAAGTTGATTTTTGATAACCTGCAAATGTGGTGAAGACTAAAGCTCTTCCTCTTTCATTCCTAAAGTGTGTTGCCCAAAAAAGTAATAATGCAAGAAGATGTATAAAGAACAACTAACCTCACTATGAAATGGAAATTGGCAGCTCGTAGTAATCCCATGCCATCTTGTCTAGTTTCTAACCCTTTTATTTTTTATTTTTTATGATTAATCGGTATTAGAATGTACCATATTCATTGTGTAAATTATTAGTATATTCTATACAATATACTAATTATTTATACGATGAATATCTTATATCTAATAATCATTAGACCTTTCAAAATTGCTCACATCTATACAAAAAATAGTCGATCAACTATCCAATTAGAATTTACATACACAAAAAGTCGATTGGGAGCATGTAAGGACCTTTGGACTTTTTTTCTTTTCATTTTTATAATTAAATATTACAACAAAAATGCAAACCAAAGTGTAAAAAATGTTTGATGAATATTTAGTTTTTTTGTCTTGAAAACTAAATTAGTCATATAATTTTTTGATGACAAATGTTAATAATTAGTTGTTAGATTAATATTTACTTATTTATTTGAATTTGAACTTAGAACCTACAACTCTTTATCTCTTAGCTCAAACCAATTGATCTACTCGGTGCTCATTGGTCAAGCAAAATTGAGGAACTATACTAACGATGTTGCCTTTCTAGTTCATCTGATAAATTCTGAAGATGAAAGTTGACATTTTTCTAATCTTTTAGCAAAATATTGTTGTTGGGTTTGATGAAACTGAGGGGACATGCGTTATTGAAAAGAAACATGAGTCATCCTTTAGCAAAATTTGTTTGACAATATATTGCTGTTGTATGAGTAATCTATACAATGTGCCATGATTGAAGATCTAAAGATTTTTATCCTATGACGCATATGATTTTTGTTTTATTTTGATCAAGCTTAAAGAAGAAGGAAAAAAAATGAAAGTATGTGATTTCCAATCTTTAAAGTTTGTTTTTTATTACGAGAGGTCAATGCTGCTAAAGGATATTGTTTCATCAAGCCAGTTCTGTCTTTTCAATCTGTATATTAAAGTCATGTCCATTTCCATTGATGCTGAAAATGATTGTGATACAGAAATTTTGATTCCTTGTTAATATTAAAATGATAATACAAGCATCGTTAAGTTGTTGTTAGGGCGTGTTCGTCGGATTTTTCCATGAATCAGGAAAAATAATCTCAATATTTACTCAAAAAGGTATCCGTCTTCTAGATATATTCATCAAAATTATGTGCAACGTCTAGTAGTTTTTGGGATGAACAAATCAAACCTAGATCTAAAGAAAGTGTAGTGTCCATGGAGTTGCAAGCAAAGTGCACGAGGAATCTACTGTGGCACTCCAATGGTATTTCTAGTGGAAGACATTTTGACAATGAGTTTTATTTCACACATATGAGTGTTGCATCATCATAGTTGCAGTTAGTCATAGAAGAGACGATTTTCTCAACATATATACTTCCACAACCAAAAATTAACAAATGACGTTCAATTGAGTATAAAGTTAAAAGAATATGAAATGTAATTTTGCGGTTGAAAGCTTTTTTATATAGGAAATCCCAACTATCTTGAAATCTTGCACCTCCTGCATGCATTTATATTGTGAAAAAATTGGAGAAATATGATTAATTTTTGTCATTGTTTCAAGAGCTTCTTCAGAATTTATATGCTAAAAACAAAAGATAATGCTACTAAAAAAGGGGAAATCTTGATAATTCTGGGAAGCATAAATAAAAACAACAGCCACAAATATATAACATAATATACAAGACAATAAATACACACAATTTATAAGTATTTTTTTTTCACTATTGTGTATGTCTATGTTTGGATAAGAGTGATACCATATGGTGTCACACCTCCGATAATTCTTTATTGGATAACTGTATTAAAATATTGACGGTTGGATCATGTGTATAAAATTTAACATCAATCGGAAATAATTTGATATGTCAATAAGATAGATCAAAATTTACTCATTTTTTAAAATTTCATAAAAAGTTAATTTTTATGTGTATCATTGAAATGTCAAATGATTTTCAATTAATGTCAAATTCGATAGACAAGATTTATATACATTATAATATGTTTCAACCCAACAGTCGATTTTATAATACAGTTATCCAATAAAGAATTATCTTTTCATTTTAATATATATAATTACACATTTGTGAAAGACAAACATACAATAAGTTGCGCGAGTAAGCCATTTTGGATGCCTACGCCCATTTATTATAAGCAGCCATAATCTCTTCCCACGTTCTTACTCTTAAAAATAATTTAATTAGTCCCACCTTAAAATAATCTCTTCCGTTTTTGGATGGCTTTACATCTCACACCTTGAAATAATTTATCCTTATCATGCAAAAGGAAAAAGAAAAACTTTAATCAATTAATTAAAATATGAGATAAGGTTTTAAGTAATTTACAGTTCTGTTTGCTTTCATTTTTAACATCAAGAGATGAAGTGGAAGCTGTAGTTTCAGGCTCATCTACTTGAATATCATCTGAACCAAAAATAGGGCATGTATTTTAGATCTCCTTTCGATCAAACAAAGTGCTGAATCATTTCAATTTAAAAAAAAATACAAAAAATGAAGTGGATATATATCAAGCTCTATTTCTTTTTCAACGGCCACTATTGCCACAGTTGGAAGCGAATCTGGCAAGGAGTACTGGTATAAGCTTCTAATTTGTGGTAAAACTCAAGTGAATAATGAAAACTAAATGAAAAGAATAGAAGAGAAGAGAAGAGAGAAAACTGAGATTAGAGAGAAAAGATAGAAAAGAGGAAAATTGATTATTGAATTGTAAAACGTTTATTCAACTTTTGTAACTGATACATTCTCAATACAATGTGTCCCTTATATACACAAATGCAAAACATAACTAATTTTCCTAACAACGTGCAACAAACTAACTAACTAGTGAGATAACTTGTTATGCAAGTTATCTTCTACTAAGATGAATTACAATGGTTTCGATAAATCCAAACATAAATGCCCTCTGTGATGATCCTCTGAGCACATGTTCCTCTAGACCCATAATCCTCTGGACACATAATCAACTGGACAACTGTTACGAAATATTTCTAGTTCAAACAAGGAGGGCTTGAAAACAATGTCTTCTAAATGACCAAAATTGGAGGTTTTAGTCAAATTTGCTCGAGAGGTTTTTCCTGCTTTCAATCCTTTGACAATAAACCGAGAATCCTTGGTACAGTTCTCTGTAACAAAATAGTTGAGCTATTTTAAACCGTTTCTAACGGTGGGAGCTTAATGATCCAGAATAACACAAATTGGTGAGACTAAAACCTGTTTTTTCATCTGTTTTGAAGAGAATGTAAATGCTCTAGACTCTTAAAACAAAATGGAACTGCTTGTTAAATGTTTTCTTCACCGTATCAACATTTCAACCAGTAGTTTACACTTTTATTTTCATTATTGAATAACAAAGATGCCTGAGTTCATTTTCCCAGCCAGTAATGAGATTAATGCCAATTTAGAACCATTTGTCTGTAAGTTATCAACATAAGATAGGAACATTGAAAACCAAAAGTTGCATACTTTGTAGAAAATATATATTTGGCCATAATACTCAAATATGTTCAACATTATCCCATATAAAAATAGGGGAAAAATAAAGAAAAGGATTCCACACAAATTTGAAAGTTTTGGAGAGTAATTTACCAGCTCAATGTATTTTACCAGCTCAATCTGTCCATTATCATGAGAACACATGGTTTTTTTCATGTTCGCTTTATAGTTCCACCTTAAAATCAACAATAAAGAGCTTTCTGCCACCAAGTTCCAAATTTGCTAAAGATCTGCGCACAGCCAAATCGCGAATTTATCAATTTATAAATTATACATAATGGACAAAACCGATGAATTTGACCTCTTTCTTCAAAATGGTAGTCCAATAGGAAGATTTCAAATGTACCATTTTTTCAAATCGGATTCACGTTTCCCTGTAAAAATATATGGTATATATCAAATATTCAAATTCATTTGCAATAACACATAAAGTGGGAATACAATTTTAGGAGATAAACTGATAATTGAGTAGAAGACCTGTATCAATGTTTTTGTGGACAGCAAGTGCAATGAATTTTCATGGTTAAGCAGGACAAATGGATCCAAAAGAATTTTCCTAATTGAGGTACTTTCTTGCACAACTCTTAGAATCAACAGTACGCTTCATGGCTTCCTCGTGCTGCCTGTCATTTGACACTTCCGAGTTTGAGATGTTACCATCTGGAGTACAACATTCTCTTAGAATCTATGAAGCACTAATTGACACAAACATTGGACACAATACTAAACATTGACTCATATAATAAAATCGCATGTCCGATACCTGACACACATTTACTCTGAAGTGCCAGTGCTACATAGCGTTTTAAATTTCCAATAGTATGCTAAGTACAATCAAACCGAATTCATATCATGTTCTTGTTAAAAAACAAAGTAGATCAATACAAAGCATGATCCAATGGTTATAAAACATTCAATATATATATTCCACAAAGGAAACTTTCGCTCTATTTATTTTTTCCCCTCACGTACGGTAAACAATTAAGAAAGATTTCAGACAAGACCACATTCATTGCCCACGACCAGAAGTAAGGAAACAGAACAAGTCCAATTCTGTCACTAGAGCATTTTGATGCAATGACAATATAAAGTTAGCAATTTTGTAATAATTGTAATTAAAATCAAATATTTTTAATAATCAGAAGACTAAAATTGATTGATAATAAGGGATCTTGGTATAATTCACAATCTCTTTGCAAAGCATAGTGGAAGAATGAAGTCCTCTCGATATAGCAACCTAAAATTTGAGGGTTGCTCGAAATCGATAAAGTCGTCGCCAAGATTTATTTAATTAGGGAACATAATGAAAAAATTCTTTGAAACAAAAAATGGTCTTTCAAAATAGAATTAAGGTTCAGGACGACTATGTGTATGGAATATATTAGAACCGTATAACATTTGTCTGTTACCTCTAATGAATTGTGTGACATTTATGTTTCTCGTTATTTATTAGATGCAATAAAAAATTCAATTTTTAAATAAAAATATTTTGTTTTTAAATAGAAAAATAAGGTTTTATTATTATTGTGCATTGATTGATTTTAAAGAAATGTTTGTTGTTACAATAAATTTGATAGAAAAGTCCTCGTGAGCTTAACTTAGTTGGTAGCTACAATGCATAATATATGCAAGGTCTAGGGTTCAAACCCCAGCCACAAATAAAATAAAAAATAGATATAAAAATGCATTGCGGATTTGATTGAGGAAAAAATATATTGTCCGCAAGAATTTGATTTTGATGAATATTTTTGATTGATTACTGAATTTAGTTGAAATTATTTTAAATCACCATGTTATCAGAACTCGTATATGTATCAAAATAGGGTTAACAAGATATCACATCTTTTTCCTTCAAAAAAAAAAAAAGATATCACATCTTTTCTTAAAAAAAAAAAAACAAGATATCACATCTAAGCCGATCAGATATTTTAAAATAAATAATATATTTTTTTTGTATTAACCCTTTGGTTTTTAAGAAAAAGAGCTCTAGTTTGTTTAAAAAAAAAAAGAGCTCTAGTAATTTGGAGTTCCGTCCTAAGGTAGATAAAGTTTGATTAAGAATCGAATTCTCCCAAACGATTAGTCCTTTATACAAAGAGAGACAAGACAATATTATTCCTGTGAGAGTGTAAAATAAATTGGAGGTTGTAAACAAATACACACCGAGTTATCATGAAATTAATTCTCAACACCATTTTCCCTATACACCTCTTTTTCTCAACACCATTTTTCACAAAAGAGTAAACAAATACACACCGAGTTATCATGAAATTAATTATGTTCCAATCCTTACCAATTCATTGAAGCCAACAACACTATCAAACAACTACGTTGTTGCACAATCACTCGTTCATCTACAATGTATCAGTAATAAAGTGACATTTCTATCTATAGCACATTTTGGGGTGCTTAGTGGTTTCCCATCTCTATCCTACTTGGATGATACTAAATCTAACATAATTCTGTCAAATGAATTTCATCTTGTTCCTTATGATACTCAAGTTAACATTGGGTGGTTATTTATGTTAGATAATAAAGTATTAGGCTTAAGCTATTATGCCTTTATATTAGTAAGCTATATTCTCTCATAACCTTTTGTAATATTAAGCTATTGGTATTCTATGAAATCCTAGCCGTCTTTGTTAGTCTCTTTGTTATTCTCTCTGATTATCTATATTGTTAACATGGTATTAGAGCATGGTTTAATCCGCCTTGAATCCTTTGTTGTTTCCGTTATTGGGTTCCCAAATGTTTGGGAATGTGTTAGCATTGTTGTGTCTCCGCTGCCAGAAAGAAAGAAAAAAAGTGCATTTCGTTCGTTTGTTTTTGTTTGTTGGGTTTAGTGATTCTATCTCTGCTATGGCTTTGATTTGGTTGTTATGTGCCTTTGTTGCCCCATTCATAGTGTTTTGTTGGTACTCGCTAGGTTTATATAAGTGCCACAGTATGGTGTTTTTTGTGCATTGATTCAGCAAATTATTTTATTCAAGGACTTGATGAAGAATTTGTTTTATTGTTCCAATTGGAGTTGAATACTTGGTACCCAACATCACCGTTGCAACAACCACATCTTGCTGCCGAAGTGTTAGTTTTATTGCTTCAATTGGTTTTGAGGGGTTGGTGGTTCTTTTTGTTTGAGTTTTATGTTCGGGTCGGTCTCCTTTTTTTGGTTTATTTATTTGAGTCTAGTTCTTTGTATGTGGGTTTTCTTAGTCTTTGTGTGTTTTTTTTTGTGTTTGTGTTTAGTTAATTGGTTGTTCATTTTGTCTGTCTCTTGGTTTGTTTGGTTCGGTTTGTTTTGGTTCTTCAATTTGTTTTGATTTGATTTTATTCAATTTAGTTTGGTTCAATTTAATTTGGTTGTTTGGTGAGTCAAATACTCATAATTTGGTTTCTTCTCCCCCTTTTGATTCTTCTGATTGCATTGCATTGCGCTTATCTCCCCTTTTGATTCGTCTGATTGATTACACTTCACCCCCTATTGATTCTTCTCATTGATTGTATTGCACTTCTCCCCCTTTTTTTATTCTTCTGATCGATTGCACTTCTCCCCGTTTGGTTCTTCTGATTGATTGCACTTCTCCCCCCTTTTTGGTTCTTCTGATTGATTGCATTTCTCCCCCTTTTGATTCTTCTGATTGCACTTCTCCCACTTTTGATGATTCTTTGGTTGTATCTCTCTTTGTCTCGATTGGTTCTTCTGTATGGTTGCTTCTCCCTACCGATTTTTGTTTGGTTTAGTTTGAAATGGTTCTTTTGCTTGGATGGTTTCTCTCTTTGGCTAGTTGATGGTTCTTTCCGCTCTTCATTGGTTATGCTACGAGCTAATTTTGTTTATTTTTGGGGTTAATTCATAACAAGCTTAAAGCTTAGTAAGCTTCAGCTTGAGGGGTAATGTTGGAACTTTATATTATTTAGTATGTTTTTCATATTTTGTTTTACAATCTCACAATGCTTCTCTTGATGTTGATGCATCATGAGTTTGAGGATAGCTGTTAGATAATAAAGTATTGGGCTTAAGTAATTATGCCTTTATATTATTAAGCTAGAGTCCATTAGGTTTATTATATATTCTCTCATAACCTTTGTAATATTAAGTTATTGGTCTTTTATGAAACCCTAACCGTCTTTGTTAGTCTCTTTGTTATTCTATCTGATTATCTATATTATTAACAATTTATACTTGATGTCGATATTGAAGTTGATATTACTTTACAAAAGGTTTAACTCTTCCTTGGAGATTCAATAGTTAAACAAGTTTTAAAGGAAATGTTGATTACTTTCTCTAATTGTTTGGAATCAAATGTTGGTATTTGGTGGATGTGTTTTAAACCAACCAAAGAAACTTGGAAAACAGTCAAAATGTTCTATAATTGGAGTATTGGACAAAGTTGGTTGTTGTTACCATGTCCTTTTCAAGGAGAAAGTAACTGAGAATTACAATCTTGGCCAATTTAATGGCCATGGTTGAGAGATATGATTTATTATTATTGAAGTGCTAAGTTCAAAATTGTTGGCTCCTCATGGATTTAATACACAAAGGGAAATATCATTTGATCCAAAAATGCTATTTGTTTTGGATACTTTCATTATTGGGCCAATATTAGTTTGGTTGTGTAAGGACCAACATAACATGATGACTTTGTTAAGTGATAAATATGTAATATGTAATTCATAAGAAAGTAAGGAAGACTAAAAACTTTTTTTATTAACTTGCTTAACTTTTACTCATAAAAAAGTAAGGAAGACTTAAAACTTTTTTTTTTATTAATTGCTTAACTTTTTATTAATAATGTACATATAATATATAACTAGACTCTAACTCGTGCGATACATGGGTTTCATATATAAATATTAAATTGGCTATATTATTATTTTTAAAGTTACGTTCAGTACTGATATGTTATCAAATCATTGCAAAAAGCAATAAAAAAAGTTCCAAAAATATAACAATTAAAGCCATTAACTTTATTCTTTTACCAAACAATGTCATTTGGTTGTGTTCCTAAATTGCCTTCATATTTGATTAGAAGAAACAATTCTACATGCAGAAAGAAACAATAAAGGAAAAAGAGAAACAAATGATCAATTCACAAAGAATTTGGAGAGCTAGGACTGAATCTAAAAATAATGACGGATCTTCTGGTCACTTCGAATATGTATTGTAATATAAGTCATTCAACCCATACAACCAAAGTTCTAACAACAATCAACACACCAAAATAACTATTTAATTTCAATTAATTGAAATAATTGTGTGAACCAATATTTAAGAACCAAAAAATATAGGTGTAATTGAGAGGATAGAAAATTGAAGTTTATGAGAAGTGGAAAATGTGGGATAAGAATTGGAGGCGATTTTAGAAGTTATCAAATAAGGTGTAATAACTATTTGAAAGCGAAATTAATCCACAAAAGAAATTATGTGTCTTAGTGTTAAAAACATTAGAGTTTCATATATATAAGAGTAAATTACACTCCCTCTTTCCTCAAAGATGCTTGAATTACACTCCCCTCCTCTCTTATGTTAAAATATACACTTCCCTCCCCTCTTATTCAAAACATATTAGAAAATATTTCACTCCTCTCCCTTGAGAGAAACTTGAATTACATTCTCATTCCCTCTTGTGTTAAAATCTACACTTTACTCTCTCAATAATTTTTTTTTTATTTCTAATAATCTAGCAAAAAAAAAAATCTAACACACTTTGAAGAAAAATAGTATTACAGGTTCATTTTAATATAATCAAAATTTGAATGCATATTTTTTCGCTATTTTTTATTCCCAATTTCATTAACATGTAGTTCTAAACCCTATTATAAAATATGAAACAACCCAAAATAAAATTAAAATATGTGAAAAGTTACTAAAGTCAAATAAGTAATGTTTATTTAAATGTGAATTTTATACTGCAAATTATAAAATTAGTAACAAAATATTTAAATTTAATTATAATTGACATTTAAATTATATAAAAAAAACAAATTTATGTTTTTTAAATCATGATTCAAAATTAGTATATATTATAAAATATTTATTTATGTTAAAATAGATTAAAGTGTAGTGTATATTCTACCCCTCCCTTAATAATTAAATTTTTTTTCTCTCAAAAAAAAATTAATTATTAAGGGAGGGGGTAGAAATTCAAGCATCTCATAAGTGAGGGGATTATCAAATTTACTTTTCAAGGGAGGGGAGTGTATATTTTAACATAAGAGTAGTGGGGAGTGTAATTCAAACATCTTTGAGAGGAGGGGAGTGTAATTTACTCTATATATAAAATATCAAATTGGCTATATTATTACTTCTAGAGTTATATTTAAACACAGAAACAATAAGTGACAATTGAGAGTGATCGACAAGCAGAATCTCAAAGAAACAAATTAACAACATTTAGTTTGCATCAACAAAAATGAATATGGAATCAAAGTTATTACTTCGCCAAAACAAAGTAATGTTATAATTTAATGTAGTGATTTTTGCTAATAAAAAGTCAGTATAAAAAATTTCAAGTAATATAATATAGTAGAAACAAAGAGGCCAGCAAAATTACAGTAAAAAGTGAAGTTTCTAATGATAAAATTATCATCTGAATCAGTCAAATTTTCAACAATTTTAAAGATGCAACTTTAATTTCATAAAACATAGTAAACGTACACCAATAATAATAATAATAATAATAATAAATAATGACTATCAATAATGGAACCTCTAGGGCGGTTGTGGTTTTAAAAAAAGAGAGAAATGATTTTATGCATGACAATAATAGGCACGACAACAAGCACGACTATTTAATGGCCTTTGGATGTGTAAACATATCAATAGATTAATTTTCTCTCTCCTCCCATGTATTGTATGGGAGGCGCTTTATGTCTGTCGTGTGTGTTCGTGGGCCAAAGAGAGTCGTGTCATAGAAATGTTTAAGTCATGTATATCATTTTTAAAAGCAATAATATTTCAACAAAAATAGAAATGGCATAGTGGTTAAAGTTTGTATAGTATAACCATATGGTACTGGTTCAATCGTAACATTTATATATATTAAGAATTAAGAATAAGAATTAAGATAAAATAACTCCAGTTAACTACTTCCCATTAACCGTAAATGAGTAACTACTATTACAATTTAAATTGCATATTCCTAATAACTAGGGCAGTTTCTATAACCCATTACTTAACCGTAAATGAGTAATTACTATTGCAATTTAAATTACATATGGCATATTTATCACTTAACAAATTCATCATGTTATGTTGGTCCAAGTTGTAACTTATACACCTCCCTTATACTCAAAGCACATCAGCCTCGTGAATTTTCGAGAATGATATCTTTTTTGTGTATAGCATTACTGTTTTTAAATATTATATACCTTATATCATTTTACATTCTTAGCCTTGATGGTTGTATTTAATAAAGCTTTGTCCCTCATTTGGAAATCAATGGACACTTCAACAGGTATCTTATCTTATTCTCATTAAAACAAAATACCCTCCTGAGAACACAATGTTAGAACGTTGGATGAGGATATTATCAACAAAATTTTGATATAAATAGTATCAAGTATCAACATGTTATGGAAGCAACACAAATTTGGCGATGCTTGGTCAGTTTTCCTAATGTAAAACTTTTGACCTTCTCATATCGTAAGACCATGAACGAGACATTTTCTACTACTTGAACACAACACCAATGAACTTGGGTACCCAAGGTTTGGTTTCGCGTGTGTATTTGTGCAAAGATCTTGTGATAACGATTACCACGCAACCATTTAATTATCTTTATGTATTTAAGTGAGAGTGTTGTACGTGAATTTGCTTTTCACAACATAACTAAAGAGAATTACAGCATCTCGTGGCAATAGTTCTCACCCCGAGTACCCCTAGAACAAATGGAGATGTGTACGAGAGATAGAAAATGCATCTTGATCCGAATTTAAATATATTATAGGAAGTTCAAAAATCTTTATATTTGTTGTATTCATAAAAAAAAACATCTTTGAAATTGGCTTGGATACATAATTTACCCATTCTCATTTGTACCAGCAAACATGAGGTTGAACTACCCGTTTACTTTGTTTATGGTCATGCTTCACCGTTTTTGTAACAAGAAAATGGAAAACAAACCCAATCTACAATTACTACATAAAAAATAAAAATAAAAAACATTTTGAATGTGCATTTCCAAATCCAAAAGATCATAGCTACAATATTTTGGTGGACTGAAATCAACAATGCTTTGAAAACAAACAAATTCCTATAACTCATAGTTCCGAAGACGGTGCTAAATAGATATCACATAGTCATGAAAAGCTAATGTATCCACAAATTACACGAAAACAGAAACAATAGGTAGCTTATGCTTGGATAATGTGGACTTAATGTTGACGCACCTAATATTGGGTTGAAAGATATCACATCCCAGTCAATCTCAATTATTTAAAAATGTTAATTATTTTGATTTGAAGTTTAAGATCACCAAACTCTCACAACTCGTGTGATAAACATTTGAGATTAACAAGATGTTTGATTTTCTTAATTCATTCCTATTCTTCATAAAATAAATATAATGAGTTGAATTTATTTGTATGACACAAATTCACAATCAGTCAATCATTTAAAATGCTTTTGAACTCCAAACACAGAAGTGAGCTCAGCCCAAGCGAATGAACATAAAGTAATAATCTAATAACAAATTCAAATATAAATAACTAATCACTGATTAAAGCAAAAATATCAAATACTAAAAATGGCTGTGTCTAAGGTAAGTGATTTAAATGTAGGAGCATAGTGTGGCTTGCTGGTTTTTTATTAATGATGGAGAGGATTGGATTTGGATGTAGTGGGTTGAAGTTTTTTTGGCTCCACATTTTCTTCTCCTTTGTGTTTTAGGTTCATCTATTCCCTATTCTCCTTTGATATGATATGTTGTTCCTATTTATAATAAAAAAAATTAAAAAAATAAAACTAGGTTATGGTATCAGGAGGAAACAACTAAAATGGAAACATGAAAAAGCAGTTAGTAAAGAAAAATTTCAACTATACTGAAACGGTGAAACACTTGGTTAGAAAGGAGTAAACACTAAGTCTATGTGGACAACATTATTCCTCTTGAGTGTAAAATACATTGATCTTCATCTTTCCTTCTTAAAGTGTGTCTGCTCTCTACTATTTGTGGTGATGACTTGCAAGTTGTAATGCTGTTAGAAAAAAAGTGTGAGAATTAACTTAAAATCAGGTTCTGCAGGAATCGTGGCACGATTGAAGGGCAACGTGGCACGATTGGATGTTTCAGTTTTGAGGCAAGTCACTGGAAAAATGGTGGCACGATGGAAATAATTGTCATTTTAAAATACACATGCAATATTTATTATCTTTTTTTTCTACTAACATTTTGTGATTAGTTTAATTTATTTTAATGGTAAAATTAGGATCATTTACTAAAATACATTTATCGATTGTAGTTAGTGGAGTAAACTTTAATAAATAAAGGTATTTTTTTAAGAATCAATAAATAAATAAATAAATAAGGATATATTAGTGACAATGTGTATTTTGAAAACAATGCGAGAAAGAAAGCAAAAAAAAACTATGCCAAATATTGTCTCCATTTATATAATGTTTGTGGCGTTTAACGTTTATATTTTGAAATATACTTTGTTATATGTCTTAATTTATTCCCTAAAAAAAAAGTCTTAATTTATTGAGTTTCCCATGTTGTAGAACTTAACCATTTTACTGTAGAGCTAATTTGAGACAAGTACTCTTCAAGAAGTTTACCAATTAGAGACCTTCATCTGAATTTCCCAGATGACGACGACTACGCTTAGGAACAAGACTTCATCTTCTTTTGGTCTAGAAAGGTCAGTCGACTGTGATAACATCTGCTTAAGTTGGGTTAATGTTGTCTCACATTCTTCCGTCCACTCGAATGCTTTCTAAGTAATTTGAAGACTGGTAGGGCATGTCTATCAGATTTTGCCACCAACAGGGGAAAATAATCTCAATACATATTGCAACTTCATACTCAAAAGAGGTGTCAATGGTGATAACCTTCCAAACAAATTCATTCAAATTATCTGCAAGTCTGGTAGTTTTTGTGATGGACAAACCAAACTTAGATCTGAAGAAAGTGTAGTTTCAAATAAAGTGTACGAGGAATCTACTGTAACACTCAAGTGATAGCTCTGGTGCAACAGATAGACACAATTTTAACACAATATATATGGCATGAAATCAAAATATATGATATTCTCTCCATTTTTTCTTATCTTGATTCTAGATATGCATATCAAGCTTTTTTTTTTAGCAAATGCTTATCAAGCATATCCAAGAGGTGATATCACATTACATAGTAGTATATTTTATTATGTAGATAATATACTCTTTCGATGGAGGGTCCACCAAAATTGAACAACTTGCATTCATTTCAGTATTAAGTAAAAAGAATATGAAATATTGAATCCTTCCACCAAGTGCATTTATATTGTGAAAAAAAATTGAATCCTTCCATCAAGTGCATTTATTTTGTGAAAAAAATTGGAGGAAACTGATTAATTTTTTTGTCAATGGTTTAAGAGCTTCTTCAAAATTTATATGCTAAAAAGAAAAGATAATGCTACAAAAGGGGAAGTCTTGATAATTCCGGTAAACGAATAAAAACAACAGCCACAAATATATAACATAATAAGACAATAAATACAAAATTTATAAGTATATTTTTTTTCCCACTATTTTGTATGTCTATATATTTGCCACCATTTCCTCCTTTCCATGGTCTTGACAAGCTCATTTGCTAATGATGCAAAATTCTCAGCTCCATTTTGCAGGTCTGCCGTCCGTTGGCTTATTCTCTGAATCGAATTGGACATTAAAAGTGCAGGTTAGAACCATTTAGACTCATGGTAACGAAAATTTCAAACACAAGAATTTGATGACCTTATGTACTATGCATGACAATAACTCAGTAACTTGATTGTAGAAACAAAAAATAGCCAAGACTGTTGGAAAAATTTATTGAAACTTATCTTATGGCATTAACACTTACGCAAGTGTTGGAAAGAGCTTATAAAATTAGCTTATTACATATCTTTAAGTTTGTTTTCACATTGTTTCCGTAAGCCACTCTAGATAGCTTACTGTCATAATCTAAATTCATCAAATGCAATGTATACCCTATTCCCTTTTTTATTGTAGAAATAATTTACACATAAGCCCTTAAGTTTGTATATCCAGACACTCCTTAGTGCATAATATTCTTTTCATTTGTGTTTTTCATGATTGTCTTGAAGTATTAGGTGCGAAATTTTTTTCATAAAAGCTAAGAAAATTGGCATGTTTCAAGAGATATGTATGTCAGAAAAATATCTACCTCCAATTTTTCCTGCCTCTCCATAAGCTTGTTTCTTGTTTGAGAGGCAACGGAAGCAGCATCCTGAAATCAGACAATAGTTATATATTTAGCTCATTGAAAACAATAGAGTATAAAAAGTGAAAACAGAAAGGATGGACAATTTAGCATTACCCCGGTTTTTCTGTAAGCAACCATAATTTCTTCAGGTGTTCTGACCCTGGGCTTTACATCATCATTAGTTCCGCCTTGAAATAATTTCTCCCTATCACTTTGTAACTTATTTGCAAGCAAAAGGAAGAAACTATTACTAATCTTTGTAGTTAAAATATGATACAAGTTTTGAAATAATTTACCTTTCTGTTTGTTTTTAACATCAGGAGACGAAGTAGAAGCTGTTGTAGTGTTAGGCTCGTCTATTTGAATGTCATCTGAACCAAAATAGAGCACGCTTTTAGGTTTCCTTTACAAAATGAAGAATTATTCAAATTATAAGAAAAATAGAAAGATAGCAAAAAAATTGATGAGGCATTTCAGCATAAAACCTATATCAAGCTCCACTTCCTTTTCATCGGCCACTGCTACCACTGTTGGAAGTGAATCTGACAAAGAGGGCTTGAAAAATATATGTTCCAAATGACCGAAATTGGAGGTTGGAATTTTTGTCAGTTCGGCATAAGAGGTTTTTCCTCCTTTCAACCCTTTGACAATACCGCCTAGAATCGCTGGCACAGTTGTCTGTAGCAAAGTTTATCTTATTAAACTGTTTTTAATGGCGGGAACTTTAGGATAAAAAATAAGACAAATTAGAAAAACTAAAACCTGTTTTTTCTTCTGATTTGAAGATAATGAAAATGCGGCATCAGCAGCGGCTGCAAGAACGTTATTGTCAAGACAAGGCAAACGCTTGAGACTCCTAAAATAAAATAGAAATGTCCGTTCAGCCTTTTCTTGTATCCATGTTAACCGGTGGTTTACAATGTTATCTCTTCATTAAAGAATAACAAAGATACCTGGATTCATTTTCTCCAGCTAATAATGAGATGAATTCCAATTCAGAATCATTAGCCTGGAAATTATCAACATAAGATAGGCACATAAAGAAATGGAATTCCTCACAAATTTGAAAGTATTGGAGAGTATTCGCAAGTGTAAAAAAAACATCAGCACCGTTAACACCAAGTTAACGTTTTGGATGCATTTGACTAACATATCATACATTGAGGGAGTTTTGATTCATTAAATTGATCCATGGATTAGTCTGATAGAGACAAACACTTTCAGGGACCCAAATGATGGTTTACTCAAACGTAAATTCATCTATGAGTACTCTTTAAACTCTAGGTATTCCGTACATAGGATTGGGAGCACCGTCCTTTCACCCTAAAAAGTTCTACCAAAAAAATTACAATCAAATTACGTTAGTGAATCACAAAATTGAACGTTAGTAAATGTAGTCACCCTTATTAATGTGCAAGTAACTGTATAAATTTCTTCGAGGAAACCTATATATATTGATTTGGAGAATGCCACAATGGCTTACTACTACAAATCCTACACTTGTTACAATCTTTGTGGAAACCTTACTTTGTTCAACAAAGTACCCTCCCAAGAATAATTGTTAGAATGTCTTTGGATGGGGTAATACACAAAACTTTGATATATATTATATGAACAGATTATGGAAGCAACACAAATTCAGATATGTTTTTTTTAATATGCCAAATTGCAGAGTTACCCAAATGTAAGAAATTTACCCCTTACAATAAGATCTTTAAAACTCGGAAAGAAACATTTTCTACCACTCGTGCTCGTCAAAACCATCTTTCAACCATGGAGAGAGAACCTTGCCTAGAGCATTTATGCAAGCATGTTGCTATAATTAATAACACGAAAAACTCTGTTTCCCGAGTTATGGTGCAAGAAGTACAACGCATTCATCTAGACAACTCAATGAAAAATGAGGGACTTATTCCCATGTTCTCAAACATTAAAGTCAATTTTAATTACTTGTCGTAATAGAGGTAATCAAGTACACTACAAATATTTTTTGAAGAATGAAGCATTATAACATTGGAAAAAGATACGGAACACCTAGGTATTTTTACGAGCAATTGGGTAATGTGAGATTTTTACTTGAAGTGTATGAAACTCTTAAGTTCACGCAATGAAATGACCTTAAACATGGGAGGAGCTTCTAAAGTTACGTTATCTTCAAGGACATTTTAAGATAGGTTTATAAACCTAACTTTGAAACCTATCTTAAAATTACCTTGAATACAATAGCACTTTAGAAACTCCTAAGAGCATTTCTTTGCGGGGAATCGCTTAAGAACTTCATACATTTTGGATAAGAACCAGACATTTAAAAAAGTGAATATAAAAATACTTTGGATGCTTCTTTTCTTTTTTAACATTACAATGTTTTATTTCTTCAAAAATATCTTTGGTGTATTTGATTAGCCCGTTATTGCGACAAGCGAATAAAATTTCCCTAAAAGTTCAAGAATAAGGAATGAGTGTCTCATTTTCTGTTGAGTTTTGCGTTGATCCACACTTTGAAGGCGTGTCTATCAATGAGTGTGTTACAAGTAAATATGTTTTTTGCACCATACCTAGAGAAATAAGAGCTTTTCATGATAACAGTTATCGCAACAAGCTTACACACAAATGTTCTATGAAAGGCTCTCTCTCAAAAGTCCATAACCCTAAGGGGGCTGTGTACGAGCAGTATAAATTATCTCATTCTCTATTTTTAAGATATGAATTTGAAGGTCAAAAGTGCTCACATAAAGGCAACTTTACCATTTGGCGTATTAAGAAAAACTTCTCCAAATTTGTGTTATCTCCTTAATCTGTACATACAATATATGTCAAAGATTTTAAATTTGTGTTGTTGTTGTTGTTGTTGTTGTTGTTGTTGTTGTTATTATTATTATTATTATTATGCTTGGAAAGAGTGATCTCTTGCTTCAGGATTTGCTCACCTCGGATGGGTTTTTAAAAAAGTATGAAAGTCTCTGGCGATTTCTTCGCACTGTTCACTGCCTTCTACCTCTAGCTTGCTTCAACATCAGGTAATCTTTAACCCTTTCTTCTTCTCTTTTTCATCCATCCCGATCCTCATGGAACCCTTTCCCTGGCGATGTTTCATGGAGGATACCGTAAGTTTATCAAACAAAAACACAGAAAAAACCTCAAACCCTAATTTAACCTCTGATGGTTGTTTTACCACTCAAAACCCACCTAAACCATCCAATACTACACCGGTTCACACACATAACAACAACAAACCTGCTGATTCAACTAAAAAACCAACAACAATCACCCAATCCAAAACCTTTGCCCAAGCCGTCTCTAACATATGTGATATACCCACATCTCAACTCCCCAAACCTGTTCTCAAGGGTGATAACTTCGCTATAGCTATTCCGGAGGAGGAATATGACGCAGGAATGGAGACATGCAAACATAATTTGCATGCTAGAATCATATGGCCAAAAGGCTCCACACCTTTAATTGTTTATGCCTTGCGAAAGAAATTATATGTTTTGTGGAAGGATCTGAACATGTGGGGTGTGACATCTTTGGGTAAGGGCTACTATGAATTTTGTTTTTCAACCCTAGAAGATCTTAAAAGGGTTAGGTCATTTGCCTCGTGGATTTAACCTCTGATGGTTGTTTTACTAGGAGTCCTAAAGTTGTTTTCCTGGACAAAAGATTTTTGCCCTAGCTCTCGGACAAGCACTACTGCTCAAATTTAGGTCAGGATTTACGGCCTTGCTCAAGAGTATTGGCGACCTAAACTCTTGTTTGCGATCACAAATAGTGTTGGTACCCCCATTTGTACTGACCCTGCCTCAACATAGCCTATGATGGAAAGGACTTTTGGACAATACGCTAGGGTTCTCGTTGATTTGGATGTCACTTAAGAGCTGAGATACAAAGTACTGGTAGAAAGAAAAAAGGTGTGCTTTCTTTGTTGATCTAGACTTTGAAAATATCTCTGATTTTTGTACCAATTGCAGAAAGATAGGGCACCATATAAATGTTTGTAAAAGCTTGCATAAATATGAAATAGTTAAGGATGGTGCTGCTCAAAATAAAGTTGATAAGGAACCAAGGAAAGAATTTGTACAAGTTCATGATGGTAGGAAAAAATAGGGGAGCAATGAATCTGAACCTATTGATGTTGATGATGGTAAAAACGATGAGAGTATGGAGCTTATGGGCATTCAGGTCATCAATGGTGCGCAACAAACAGATAAAGCATCAACTAGTAAAATAGTACAACAGAACAAATTTGATGTTTTTTTTAATGAAGAGGAAAATAACATCAGAACTGATATGATTGCACAAGATTTACAACTTGAAAATGAGGTGAATGAGGAGCTATTGAGGAGCAGCAGCAGGGCGAAAGTTAGTGAAGAAGCAGAAACCGATTCTGAATTTGTTGACAACTCTCTAGATGCTGTTCATAAAAATATTATTTCTCCCATTCAATCTGAAAGTGAGAACGATAGTGGTCTTGACTTGGCTGCATTAGAAAGGAAAAACAAGGAATTCTTGGATAAATCTTGGGCAAACATTGTTGAAGATGAGGAAGGAGAAAAAAGCCTGCTGTTACAACTTGATGCCCTTGATGGTACTACTTCTGCCCAGTCACATGATGGTTTTCAGGTGGTGAAATCAAAGAAAACTTTCGTAAAAAAGAAACCGGCAGTGGTGAGTAGCTACAAAACCAGAGGTAAAGCTGGTAATCCTAAACCTTTCAAATGAAATCTCTTTATTGGAATATTAGAGGAATAGCCAACTCTCCTTCTAGGTTGGCCCTTAAGAGATTAATTTTACTTCATAAACCTGACTTTATTTTCTTAGCCGAACCTTGGATGAATTTCAACCATTTCCCTGCCTCTTGGTTACATAGACTAGGTTTTAAACTGTTTTCATTCAACAATAGAGATCATTTGCTTCCTAATCTTTGGTGCATTTGTTCTTTGCATCTTGACCCAATCTTGATTGATTATGACTCACAACAAGTTACCTTTACTATTAACCTTAACAACAACACCCTTTTCTTTTCTTCCATTTATGCTTCCACTAGTAATATTAAAAGAAAAGACCTTTGGCATAAGCTTTCTTCCCTTCAATCACGATATGATGCTCCTTGGTGCCTTATTGGTGATTTTAACATTGTGCTTGGTTCTCATGAACATTGTGGTTCCTTCTCCCCAGCTAGACCCCCCATGATTGATTTTCAATCTTGGACTGACATAAATAATCTTATCCATCTTCCTACTAGAGGCGCTTTTTTCACTTGGGACAATGGGAGAATGGGAAGGAGACATACCAAAAGAAGATTAGACAGAAGTATTTGCAATAAAAAAAATGGTTGGATTTTTGCACTCTCATTAGTTGTTCTACTCTCACCAACACCTGCTCGGATCATTACCCTCTTCTTTTAGAGTTTAAAACTGATAACCACCAGTTCGCTTCTTGTTTCAAATTTTTGAAAATGTGGTCATTACACACTGATTGCAAGGAGTTATTTTGAATTCTCGGAGTGAGGCAATTTCATGTTCCCCTATGTTTGTTCTTAGCACAAAGCTCAAAAGGTTAAAAATGAAGTTAAAGGTTTGGAATAAGGAAGTTTTTGCCAATGTACACAACCTTGTTAGTGAACCTGAGAAAGATTTAAGTGAAATTCAAGTTCAAATTCAAACTTCAGGTCATAGTGATGTGCTCATGAATGATGAAAAGCAAGCAAAAATGAAACTCAATGATGCCCTTCTCAAACAAGAGGTTTTCTAGCAAGAAAAATCTAGAGTAAGATGGCATGTGGATGGTGACAGAAATTCCAGCTACTTTCATAGATTGACCAAAATAAAAAATAAAACAAAAATGATAACTACTATTAGAAACGAGGATGAGATCATTAGTGATCCTCAGAGAATTTCCAACCACATAGTGAACTATTATAAATGTCTTTTTTCTTCTTCTAACACTGTTTTGCAGGACCGGCTCTTGGTGGAGGAAACAATTCCCAAGATCATTGATGATACAACAAACAACCTTCTCACCATGATTTCATCTCTTTTAGAAGTAAAGGCTGCAGTGTTTGACCTCAATCATGATGGAGCTCCTGGACCATATGGATTTGGAGCTTGCTTCTTCCAAGCATACTAGGATATAATTCATTTAGATGTATATAAAGCTGTCTTGGAGTTTTTTCAGAATGGATGGTTGCCTCCAAACTTTAATGCGAACACCTTAGTTCTCATCCCTAAAATTCCAAATGCAGACAAGATTGAACACTACAGGCCCATCGCTCTAGCTAACTTTAAATTCAAAATTATTTCAAAGGTACTTGCTGACAGGTTAGCTGGGATCCTCCCCTTTATTATTTCTAAAGAACAAAGAGGTTTTGTTAAGGGGTGAAACATCAGAGATTGCATTGCTTTAGTTTCAGAAGCAATCAATGTTTTAGACAAGAAATCTTTTGGTGGTAATTGATAAATAATTAGCAAGTGTACTAACTTATATCGAAGTAATAAAATTTATAAGATTCGTATCCACAGGGACTGTTTCAACTTCTACTCGGTAGTAACATTATTATTAAGGATGTTTGTAAAAT
>Ga0315915_1001762_pt1 | contig 26692 bp, 18 predicted proteins | sample MpolbnodulesMG_FD_207738 | JGI IMG/M metagenome (GOLD analysis project Ga0315915, IMG submission 207738) | Medicago polymorpha root nodule microbial communities from Los Angeles, California, United States - branched nodules | ecosystem: Host-associated > Plants > Roots > Nodule | place: USA...
ATGTCAGCGAAGAGTACACTAAAATGATAACAGATTAAAGACTTAATGGCCCGAGGACTTGGTAATATGAGTAATTTAGAAAGCCTGGAGAACTGACCGTGTAAAAATAAGTCAGTTCAACAATTGCATACTAACAATCAAACAACTAACATAGTACACACATCAACATGGCAGACACATAACATACATGGTCGGATTGGATCGACTTACTCTGATACCACTAATGTGACACTCTAATCCCAACAAAAAAATCTACTTAAAAACAATAATTTAAGTCACTTCGAACTATTAAAATTATGAATTTTCAAAAACTTTTTGAGACATGGACATCACAACTTATACATACAATTCATACTCCATTATTTGAAGAAATAATAATAAGAAAATTTGGCTTTACGGCTAAAATTTTAAATTACAAACGGTTTACAAATTAAGCTTAAATCGAATAAATTTATCCCAACCCGATGTCACCTATCAGAGCGAACCATTTTCTCAAAAGAGGGTGCGAACACAAAATAAGTCTTCTTAAAAAGCATATACTTCACCTAGGACTCATAACCTATAGAACTACGATTTCGCAACCGCAGGACCAAGCCAGCAAACACAAACAACGGAGGGGTGAGTTTCGAGATCATGTTATAGTATAAAATAAATGAAAGAAAGCCGCAATAAAATCAAATCTAAATATTGTATCATATCAATCACATTTAATAAAAATCATTAACCTTAAAAGATGGGAGATATGAGAATTCTTTGTTAATATGGAATGTGAATAATTTGAAGATCCTTACTTTGATCATTTTGTTTCTCCGTCGATAGACATGTAACTTGCATAATGTTATACTAAGAATGTTTGGGATCATTTGAAACACTTGTATGTTTAGTCTTATTTGGCAAAACATTATCATTTGGTGATTGATATTCATGCTCTTGAAAAGAAGAATAATATGATGTTACTTTTGGTTCAGTTTATGATTGTTACTTTTTTGGTTGTTGAATCAGTTGTTAATGAGTTAGCAGAAAAAATTAGACTCAAATTTCACTCTCATTCGCATTAAAAAAAAAAAAAAAAAAGAAGGAATCACCCACCACCATTTGTCTTGTCTTTGGTGCTCCTTTTAACAAAGGAAAACCTCAAGGGAGAGTTGATGTTGGTACTTATGAATGCGCCTTTTTGCAAGGAAAAGAGACATCGGAAAACACAATGTTAAAAATTGTTGAAGTTGGGAAGCAAATTTTCTAAGGCTCTATTATTCAATGTTCTTGCTAGTGAGGTGCCTCTTTTTCTTTGATGAAACATAAATCTGTGATTTTGACGATTTTCATTTTCGTTTGTTTTCTTCTTTTTTTTTTTTTTTACTATACATAGTCTTTAAACACAACTCAGTTGATAGTTGCAGTGTAGTCTGTAGAAACATTTGACATGTTAAGACGCCAGTTTGAATTCACGTTTTCCCACACTTAAGACGTGTGATTCTCGCCACCAAACTATTTTAAGGGGAAAAAAACGTTTTAATTTCCCTCTTTCCGGTTTAACAAATAAACGAGTAAAAAAGATTTGATATCATTAGCATTTTCTACACCCAACTTGTGTCTTACTTTTTTTCTCTGAACAAAATTAACTATAAAATCATATAACTAATAGAAATTTCAATATCATGCAACAACGAAAAAAAACTAAATTTTTGTCCTTGTCTTTTTGTCATTTTCAATTTGTTCTTTAAGGTTCTTGATGGGTAAGGTAAAATCATAAATTGATAGTTGGAGGAAATTGACATTTCTCTCTACCCGTTTTTTATAAAATATAATTTATCCTCTAAACAAAAATCAGGAAATTGACACTTCTCTCTGCCCTTTTTTTATAAAATACATTTTTTTTCTCTTTTTTAACCAAAACTTGCAAAATTACAATTATGTTCCGGGTAAGCATATACTCACAGGTCAAATTTCGTTCCCTAACTTTTTAAGCATGTTAGAACATTGTAAGAACTTTCACCATAAAATTTTGGAGTTTTTAAGTGAGGGACAAATTAATTATGAATTGTCTAAGAATTTCATAATTATGGGAAATGACAATTAATAATTAATTCGTCCCTCTTTTAAGAACTCCAATTTTTTCTTGTGGGGATTCTTATGATGTTATAAACATTATAGCAAAATTAAGGAATAAAATTTGATCGGTGAGTATATGCTTATTCGGAACAAAAGTGCAATTTTGCACGTTTAGGTCAAAAAATAAAAATAAATTGAGGATTCTTTAGAATGATTTGAAACTTTGCATATCTTCTCTATAAAAAATCAGCTCAAACTTCGATTTCTACGTCGAGATTTTCGTTTTTATTTTGTTGATATTTTGGCGTTTTAAAAATTCACAATTAATTTGTCCCTTGTCAAAAAACTCTAATTGTATATAGAAAGTCATATTTTAACATCCTAAACATACCTGCAAAAAAATCATGAAAAAATTCAACCTCTAGGTCTTTTTTTCTAGATTTTATGTCTTCAAGGAAAATTATGAGGGCAAAAATAGGAAGAATCTCAATTATAATCTTTTTTTTTTTGCAGCGTCATTTTTCCGACTTTGTTTATATTACATGATCAATTTGAACAATGAAAAGTTTTATATGATTTTAAAAAAAAAATTAACTACTTGATTAGATAATAAATATAAATAAAATAGTTTAAATGAATGTTATAATTAGAGTAAAAACATACTACACCAAAATTCAGTAAAGTATATAGAAAAAAAAATTGATACACATTACAATAGTATAATTACCAAAGTGTCTCCCATAAACATCATGAGCACTTGATGTAATTATTCAACTCTTCAAAACCACATTATCATCCTTGCCATGTGATTCTGAATCCGCCAAAGAATTATTCTCTATGTTAGAGACCAAGTCCATCACAGAATTTACCTTTGCAGCATTTTTGTAATCTATCTCAGATCCATTGGCATCAAATATTTTGAAATAAAAAATATTATTTCCTTCGTAACAGAATTCCATGGTATGTTGATCAGTAAGACCATAAGTTGACCCCACTTCAAATCCATATGGGAAGACAACACTATGATCCATACTCATTATTTTCCATGTCCAAAGTAGATATTTTGGATCTGCTGCGTAAAATGGTTCTCGTTCTTCCAACTCATATTTTCAAAGATGGTAAAACAAATTGTCAATCAATATTGAATCCTAAAGTAAATTAAAACAATACAACTTGAGACAGTGTAATTTATATATCTTGAAGAATTTAATTTGTAAATACTCACAATGTAAAAGAACTTTCGACAAACACATCAATCTAATCAAGTTTTACTATTTAACTATATCATAATATTACTTTCGTCTCTAAATATAAAACTTTATATCATAATACTACGTATGTCACTAAATATAAAACTTTCTTGACATGGCTTCTGAAGAAAAAAAACTTTCTTGACATACCCTTACTTTTGTTTTAATTTTTTCTCTCTAATAAAAATATATTCAGTGATTCTATCTTCTTAAGGATACAATTTTAAAATAATATCAATTTTCAATAAGTTTAATCTCAAAACCAATTTTTTATTTCTTGTGATTTACCCAGTGAAACCCTTAATTTAAGAAGGAAGATCATATTATTTACTAAAACATATACATAGCTATTTAAATTGTAAGATTTGATTGGACGTTTATTTAAAACTATTTTACACATTTAAATGTATATTATACATAAATTAAATTCAACCACAAAATATACGCAACAAAAAAACTATTGTAAATATGTTCACCTTGTATGGATGAAACTTTGTTTTGAACTTCCTGGACTTGAGAATAGGAGATAAGAGCGTTGGTGTTGACATTCTCCTAATATTAGTAATATGCAAATACTATTGTTAGATTAATAATATTTCAAATAAGAATTTTATTGTTACATATATTTAGTTCATTTTGTTTATTTTCAAATAAAGAAACTAAACGTGATAAAATTAAAATTGTGTGCTAAGTTGAGCCATAACAAAAACATCAAAGGAAGACAATTCAAGAACAAAAGATGCACTCATTATCTCTATACATTTGTATATCTTTTTTTCTTGATAAAACTAATCAATATATTAACAAAAGGTGTGTCAAGAAGAAGGTTACAACATAGCTATTATCAGTAAAACGTATTCAACCAACAAAATTGATCAAAAAGATTTTACACCACAACCATCAACCAACAACAGACAAAACAAGCAGATATACCAAAATGTTCAACAAAACTCCCAAAAATACTAACACATCAATAAATACAATGAACAACAATTTATAATCTAAATCAAATTGTTTTATATGTTCTAAACAACATTTCATATCCAATTTTCTCCCTTCTATAACTACTTAACAATTTTTATATTTACCTATTACATTGCACTTATAATTTATAAAGAAACGAGCATGTCCACTCATTAGAAATAGAAATACAATATATATTGGGATTCTATACCTAATAAAAGTAACCATTACTAACAACGCATACAAATAATCACTTTAATCATAAACTTCATAAGTATCTTACATCTTGGTCATAAAAAAAAAAAAAAATAAACAACCAAGACATATATCTTAGTAACAAATTCATACAAACTTTGAAAAACTCCAACATTGGCATTATCATAAAAAAAGTGAGAAGATGAACATAACTTATAGTCATAAATGAATACACAATCAACAATATCAATGAGTAATAACACAATAAAAATACATATATGTAATAAGGTAGAAAATACTCATATACATGTAGATGAAAATACATATATGTTAGGGTGTGCTTGCTTCAAGTTTACTAAATTTATTCCTAGGAATAACATTCATTGGAATATTGCATCAAACAAAAAATAACATTCATTGGAATATAAAGATATGAATTTTATTCCAAGGTATTTAGAAAAAAGATGTTTGATTAACATTATAATATTCACTGAAACATTAATAGGGAGATTAATAGGTAGTTCCACATGAATATATTCTCATCATCATGATAACTTTATTTCCACCATTTTTTGGGAAATTTTTTCTATTCCCAATAATATTTTACACTCAGGAATAAAATTTAGTAAACTTCTACCAAACATGGGCATGTACATTTCTATCATTTTATTTTCAGAAATCTACGAATATAACTTGAAACAAACACACCCTTATAGATGAGTATCTTATTTGCACCATCCTCATATTCGGGTGGATATTTGTAGCATATGATTTAGACAAGTTTATGAATATTTGCAAAGCTAATTGCGGGAATCCTTAAATCTATATTACAAAATACCAAACTTAAACATATAAAGTAATTAAAAAAAACTATCTTAGTGCTAAATCAATATATTGATAAAATTCAATATTCAACTTTATTATATTTAGACCCATAAATTCAAACAAAAATTCACTTTTAACAAAATTTAAGAATTTTATTAAAATATTATAAGATTTAACAACAAATATTTTAGTAATTTTATGTATTAGGTTTCTAAATGATTGAACGAATACCATAGTATTCACTCTCTCTTCGTTAACACAAGTAAGAACAAACACATGATGATTTTATCATTGTGTATCCATTAAAGCATACATATCAGATCTATTGTGAATATCATCAACAAATATCTGCAGATCTAGATCTAATTTTTTGTACATATACTCGTATGTGTAAGAACATGAAAAATCATAAGAAAATCTAAGAACATTTATTTCACAATACCAAAGGGCGAAACCCTAAATACAACAGTAGCATTTGAAGAAAAAGATCGCACAGAAAAATGTAAAAGAACACATAGGGACAATTTAGAGGATGATAAAGAAACATACCAAAGAATACTCACAAAGTAGATGTTAAGAATTTAGTTGAAACACTTGACACAAAAACAAACAAGTATCAGTCTCGTAGGACGAACATTGTGTGAGTAGTGATATAAGCAATTTTAATACCTTTCCGTAGGTGATAGCCAATAGTACCTAGGCAACATAAAACGACATAGTTTATATAATTCGGCAAAATTCGAGTAAAAGTTGATAATATTATTTAATCATTTTACCTTAAAAATAGCACAAAAATATATTTTACTAAAATGGCCTAAGCACGTGATTTTTTTTGTGGTGTTCGGGGTTCGAACCACAGACTTTACATATATTATGCATTGTCCCTACCAACCGAGTTAAGCTCACGAAGACAAACACATGAATTTTTTTAATAATTTAAATAGGTCGTGACCATAATTTTTTTCAAAATAGATAAAATCACGGTAAGATATAGATATTCAATAAAATACATTTATTTATCTAATAAAATCAAGAGATAAAAAATTAAAGTTATTTACCCATAAATATTTTACTAGAGATCTGTCGCTATCGATGATTGAAAGATAATTCTAAAGACCAAGATGAGACACAAAGAGAAAAAGAATCTTGTCGTATTTGTATAACTTTTTGTGATAACCATTGGGACAACCTCATTTTTCTCTCTTTTTATTAGTCAAGAACAATAGTGAAATGCATGAACATGTAATATTTGGCAACCTAATAAACTAAGGCATAAAGAAAAGAAAAAGTTTCTGTTTATAATGTCAATTCATAAGGACAAAGTTTCAAGCATCTGGTTCAAAGATTATTCACCACTTCCAGAAAAACTCACAACATATCTTTATTACTTGCACATAAGCACAAGCAGTCTCTCAAAACCCCCAAGGTCAGAACAAGACCCTCTGCCGTAGTAGGAGGAGGAAGCAAAAGCTGATGGTATGATTCAGTTGCCAGATCCAGAGAAACAATGCCACCGGATACCCATAAAAGTATGGTGAAAATTGAAGTAGTTATATGGGAATCCCATAAAAGTATTCTATTTTCTACGGTATCGGTGGTAAGCATGAGATGGTGATGGTGCTTGTAAGCCTTTGTCATGGAAAGGTGCGTTTTGGCGAATTTGCACATGCATCGGAGCTGAAGTAGAAGCTTCACTGGAAGTCTAGAAAATATATCTTCAACCAGTTCAATGGGAAGCAACGGCTTCTTCTTCATTTGCATGGTGGTTCATTTTATGAGATTGGAAAAAGGAAGAAATGAAGAATCAAAGATATTATTAGTTTAGATTGATTGATTGATTTGTGAGAAGACAAGCTGAACATGGTCATTTCTTATAAACGGAAAAACTGGTGCTGCTGTGCTGAGAAGAGGACAAACCAAGGTATTTGTTTCTTTCTTTTTTAAGTAAAAAGGAAAAAGTAAAAACCCACATAATTTGAAAATAAGTACCATTATTCACTTTCTTTTTTTTCAACTAATATTAGGCGTGTCTGTGTCTTAAAGCAGCCAAAGTTAGAGGGAGTGAGGGCATCTTTGAGAAAAAAGTAAAAATCCACATAATTTGGAAATAAGTACCATTAATTTGATTTTGAAAATACTCCTAGTAGAGCTAGGCTTTCTGAAAAAATACACTCCTTAGTTAGTTCAATTATCTCTTGTTAAAAAACAAATTTAGTCCAATTATCTCATTCCAAACCAAAGGATCCAGTTTCTTTTATTTCTCCTATGACACAAATTGGTTCCAGCTATTACCATTATAAACTCTTTAGTCCAATTATTATTATTATACATACATATAATTCTTCTAATATTGAGTCTTTATCTGAATCGTTCTTGTGAAATTAGAGACCCGACTCTCTTAATAAAAATAGGTCCCTAAAAAATTACAATTATTTTAAAAGAAAGAAAAACTATAACGTTTGTTTTTTTTTTTAGAGAATTTATAATGTGTGTTGTTAGAACTTTGCGATTTTATGCGACAAGTATATGCCAAAATAAAAGTGCTCCATATATTAAAAAAAAAATGGGCACAAAAATTGGGGAGACTCAGCTCTATAAAGTTGTTTGCACCTCTCCAGAGACGGCCCTGGTCTTTATATATGTTCGATCGTTTAATAATTTTTTAATGGTTTAAATATATTGTCTAATTGTGTTGTGATGGAGGTCACTTTGAGGTTACTGGATTTGCTCCTCTTTTCTTGTGATTTTCTTCTTTAATAAAAGGAAAAGATGCTTAATCTATACAAGGGAGAACACTAATTCAAGTGCAAGGGAGAAAATAAATGTCTTGACAATTTTTAAAATGAATAAGAAAAGTTTCAAAGGCGGTCTAAGATTGAAACATAGTACTTGAAACTTAGTGTCTTTAACTAAATCGACAATCGTCTCACTGTCACTTTCAACCACCATCCGATGGAAGAATATTAAATGATAGGGACAAAATTTAAATTTATTTTTTACAGGACTATAACCGAAATTCGCTCATATTACAGGGACCAAAAATGGTATTAACCTTATAATTATTAATATACTTTGGTCTTTGTTTTAAACATACTTTAACCGAGATTAGTATACTTTATTACTATTGGTCGGAAAACTTTTTTGGTACATTAACTTATTTTTAAACTATCAAAACCAATTTTATTTTCAGGAATTAAAACCATTTGTTTTATTATGGTAAAAGGTTCTTTGGAGTAGTTTACTAGTACATTTCAAGTCTCTGAGGCATGTTTATACTTATAGTATTGAGTAGTTGACTATATATACCATTTTTAGGGGAATTTTAAAGGGGACCCACCATTATACGTGGTTTTCAAACCTATGATGCATGGCTCTCCATCTAATCTAATTATTATAACTATAATTGTTTCAATTAAAACCTAAATAAGCTTCTTTGATTGCATTTGAAGATCAAAGCACTACATTTTCCTCTCTCCACACACATTCATTCAACCATCCCATGCATGCACTCTTTTTTTGACATGAGATTGGATAAAAACTCTATGGCATCAATTTTAAGTTTGCTATGTCTATTTTGTTTTCCCATACATATACATAATCCCATGATGACCCGTGACAATGAAAGCACAACCACTCTGTATTTTAATTTGTATCTTTCCATCATTTTGAAAAAAAACTATTTCTATTGTTTGGAATATGCTAAGTGTCCCGAAAATATTAATCACGACAACATGGTGATATTTCAGCATGTGTTAATAAAATAGATGTGTGTGAGTGAGTACTCATGCTCACCTAATACTCTTTTTACTACATATAAGAGCTTTTACTACTTTTGTGAAGAATGTGCAATTGTTATTACGTGAAGTTAGACTTGAAAAATAACACAACAAAATATTCCAGTCCATTTGTGAAGTTATTTGGTCATATTTTCTAAATTCCACTTTTTATAGATACATTTTCTATATTTCATGTAAAGAAAGAAACATTACATTTTCCTATAGAAAGGATAACAACTTATTTGGTCATATTTTTGTGAAGTTTAAACTAAAATGAAGCTTTTATATAACATGTTTTTTTAGGTTTTAATTTTTAGAATGTTTAATTGGTGACATGAAATTATATTGAGATTATTAACAACAAATCAAATAAAATTCGAATTTTTAGGTTTATGTGTTTAACTATGTGCTTGAAAATTGAACTCATTCTTCTATAAATTTATTTCCTTAAATATGCTAGCTAAGCTAAAAATGACACTTGATAACCGACCATGTTTTCATACCTTCTTCATTAAGCTACATAGAGAAATTAGCATAAACAAAATCATGTAACATGATCAATTGAACGGTTTAGGTGAAAATATTAGGTGTGTCAGTGTCTTAAAGCAGCTACGGTAAGAACCCACATAACCTCATTTTCTTTAAGTATACATTTGGAAATAAGTACCATTAATTTGGGTTTGAAAATACTCCTAGTAGAGCTAGGCTTTATAAAAAAAATACACTCTTTAGTCCAATTATCTCATTCCAAAACAAGGGATCTAGTTTCCTTTATTTCCCAAATGACACAAATTGGATCCAGCTATTTCCATTTATACACTCTTTAGTCCAATTATTATTATTATTATTATTATTATTATTATTATTATTATTATTATTATTATTATTATTATTATTATTATACATACATTTATTCTTCTAATATTGAGTCTTTATTAGAGTCTTTTTTGTGAAATTGAAGGCCCGACTCTCTTAATAAAAATAGGTCCCTTAAAAAATACAATTATTTTAAAACAAAAAAAACTATGTTTTTTTTATTTTATTTTTTTAGATAATAATTATAATGTTTTTTGTTAGGACTTTTCTATTTTATACGACAAGTATATGCCAAAAAAATACAAACGTTCTAAAAAAACAAGAAAAAAAATCAAGGAAAAATGAGTAATTTTAGGAGTTGAACCACATCCACCATGCATAACACTACCTAGTTTTACCACTAAGCCACATGTTCTTTATTGTTAATATTACAATGCTACGTCTATATATTAATATTTTCAATGCATTATATATTAAAAAAAAAAAAATTAGTCCCCAAAATTGGGGAGCCTCAGCTCTATAGAGCTGTTTGCACCTCCCCAAAGACCACCTTGGTCTTTATATATATGTTCGATCGTTTAATAATTTTATTAATGGTTTAAATATATTGTCTAATTTTGTTGTGGTGGAGGTTACTAGATTTGCTCCTTTTGTCTTCTGATTTTTTTTCTTTAATAAAAGAAAAAGATGCTTAATCTATGCAAGGGAGAACACTAATTCAAGTGGAAGGGAGAAAACAAATGTCTTCGACAATTCCTAAAAGGCTTTAATATGTGTTTCGTCCTTATAATTAGGGGTCATTTAAAAATTGGTCTCTGTATTCGTTAATTCTGGCAATTTGCTCTCTCAAAGTTTAATCATTTAAAATTTCGTCCCTCACCCCAGTTAATCACTGCCACGTCACTAATTTAATGAGGTGGCACTGCTAATTGATTCATATGGACGTGAAAGGACAAAAATACCCCTGGACTCATTAGACAAATGAGAAAAGACCAAAATACCCTTGGACTTCTTCTTCTTCACACATCCCCTTCTTCCTTCGTCTTCTTCTTCGCCGTTCCATTCAAAGGAACCCACCACCACCAACAAACACAACAATCACCCTCTTCTTCCTTCTCTCTACCGAATCCATTGACGAACTCGAATCCACCAAATTCTGAATGAAATTGAAGATGCCAAGAAAAGTTTCGGATAATTGAATACGATTGTGATGAATGGTGTCATGGAAGCTTGTGTTTGTTGTTGTGATATCGATTCAGCTCTTAACAATTTTTATGAGATGAAAACTCTCGATGCTTGTGGTGTTGATACTTTCATCTTCAATGTTGTATCCTCTTCTTATAGCTATGTTCCATTCCCATTTCCTTCACGTGGCTTATGGCAGTGATTAAATTGACACAATGACTTGAAATTACACCAACATAAATTTCAAATTCAAAATTGGGAAAAAAACTAATTTGGGGAATCAAGGTTTGTAGTTGGGATGCAATTATCATTACCCACAAAGCTCTCTAACTGTTAAGTCATGGGTTTGTTCAAATTGCATGAAAAAAATTGATTTGGTTTTGGGACATGAGATTACATATGTGAAATGATTTTGATGGAATAAAACTGCCCTCATGTGTGAATTGATTTGGTTTTGGAACGTGAGATTGCGTAGTTTTATTCTGGGTCGTGAATTGATGTTGTTAATTGATGTTGATTGAGGGAAGTTGATGTTGGTGGGGGGAGAGAAGAAAGAAGGAAGAAGAAGCTAATGGTGGAGGAGCTCTAAAAGAGAAAAGGAAAAGAAAATGATAACAAGGGTATTTTCGTCATTTCACATAATTCTGATAAGTTGAGGGGTATTTTCGTCACTTCAAGTCATACTTTGCTTAGTCAACAAGACACGTCAGATGTATAGTGACGTGGCCGTGATTAAATGGGTTTAGGGACCAAATTTTAAGTGATTAAATTTTGGGAGGGCAATTTGCCAGGATTAACGATTACAGAGGCTAATTTTTAAATGACTCCTAATTGCAGGGATGAAACACATATTAAAGCCTTCTTAAAATGAATAAGAAAAGTTTCAAAGGGCAGTCTAAGATTGAAACATAGTACTTGAATGTGAGTGCGTGTCATATGTGTTCATGGACAATAAAATGTATTGAATAATTATTTTTTTGGTTACATTGCTAAAAAAAACAAAGAACAGAAGAAAAAAAAACCTAATGAGGGGAGCTAAGATCTAAGAAAAAAGTTCCTAAGGCATCTGTCCTCAACAACGGACGGAGATCATCGGGAGGATGCGAGTGAGTTAACAGAGAAACATCTGAAGTGGCTCCTAGCTTGGCCAGGAAATCGGCACATTGATTACCTTCGCGGAGAGTGTGATGAAGCGATACATTAGGCTGAGATAGCAGAATCTTAATTTCATGAATCAGAACTGCATAAACATGGTATTTCGAGGAGGCTTCCTTAACGGTGTTGATAGCAAGAAGAGAGTCCGAGTAGCACGCCACAACAGCAAAACCCAAGTCTTTAGCAATGGTCAGACCGTGATAAATTGCGGTTAGCTCAGCTAGCAGGATGTCTGCAGAATCCGGAATAAATCCTGAAAAACCAGTTACACAATAGCCATCATTGTTGCGAATCAAGCCGCCAAAACCTGCTCTAGCTGGAGTGCCAATACAACTTCCATCTACATTAAGAATGTTGCAGTCGAAGTTGTTATTATTCCACTGAATATACCGGTCCATATGAACAGCCGAATTTGAGGGAAAGGCCAGCTTTATGTCTTATGCTGAATTCATGATGTTCGCTGCCAATCTATGAATCGACATCTGCTCATTGCTAAAACACATAGAGTTTCGACACATCCAAACCCACCACAGACCTGCAGCAAAGGTTGTTGCGTTAGGGTCCTTTCGTTCCTTCCCTGAGCCACTCCGTAACATCTTCCATAGCAAGGAATACCGCATCACTGAAGCCAATATGCTGCCAAATGTCTCTTGAGAAGCTGCAATCACGCAAACAGTGGAAAAATGTTTGGTCATGCAAGCCACACCCAGAACAAGTTGAAGAAGGAGCAATGTTACGGTGGTTTAACACAGATAAAGTGGGTACAACATTGTTACAAGCGAGCCAGATTAAAAATTGAAATACCTTACTTTCACCTTTTATTGGATACCACATATTTATATTCAATAAGAAAGATAACATTTCAATATTTATTTTTTTTGTAAAAAACTAAAATAACACTTTTATTCTTTTATTAATATGAAATAATGTATTCTTATCCATAAAAGTAAATATTCTTTGACGAAACATGAAAATAGATGAATAAATGGAATCCTTTTATTTTTAGTAAAATAAATAACACCCTTTTGCTTAAGGCCCGTTTGTTTTAGATTTTAAAAAAAAAGGATTCTCTTTTGTATTTTTAAAAACGGATTTTTTAAAAATTTACTCAAAAATAGTAAAAGTTATTTCAAACTCATTTGATATAACTTAAAAAAGAGATTTTGACATTCACTAATTTAGATATTCATTGTTCGAGATTTTACATAGTAAAAATCACATATTTTTTCAAAATGAAATCTTTTAAAAATGATTTTTATGAAAAGCTATTTGAAATAGCTTTTTTTTAGAGATTTTTTCAAAATTTTAGTATACAAAAAAAATTATAACCAAATGATGAAATACTTAGAATGACATTTTAAGATAAACTATTCAAACAGATTTTTCATTTGAAGCTTTCTTTGAAAATTTCTTTGTTAAAAAAATTACAACAAAAGCATATTATACTACCAAAATCTATTTTAAAAAAAATTATAACAAACAGGCCCTAAAAAGGAGTAGAAAATGGAGTAGAAAACAATTTGTATATTTTGAATAGGAAAATTAGTGGGTTCATTTTTAAAGAGTAAAACATATGTTAAGATACGGAACAAAAGGAAACAACAAAAATTAAAGCTACTTTGATGGAATGGAACTAGTAAATGAGCATGTCCTATTCCACATCATGGACCTTATAATTTTCTTACTTAGTGCATCTTCTTATTTAGTACTTGTTTGGTTTAGCGGTGGAAACATCCAACGCCTTGTCAAACATGATTATGTTGTTTGGTTCTTGATTTTATTTTCACCATAATCACGATTTTTTGCTTAGAATTGTGCGTCTAGCTGAAGCTCAAATTCCTAGCTTCTTTTAGCAACATCATACGTCACAAACAATATCTCTATTTTTCCTTTTCATAACTACTTGATCAGTGTTGTTGGTTTGCTTGGCATGTACCTAGATCACAAAATTTATCCTCTCTTCTTCTTGCTACATTTTTTGTTGTTTGCTATAGACTAGTGATATAAAGGGAGTTGTGAAAGATAAGAGAATGGGTTCATCATTTTGTAGTTCAAATGGTATCTCAATTTGTTTTTGATGGTGAGTCGGTGACTAACTCACAAAGTTCACTCACCTATTTGGCCTCGATTAGTTTGAAATGATGACAAACAATGGTTTCTTAATTCATTATCCTTGGATGCTTATATAATATTGTACTTTTTTAGGTACAATGTAATTTTATTTGATTTGGCTTTAGATAGGTGGGTGACGGTGGAGAAGATGGCGAGGAGAGGGGGGTGCCGATTGGGAGTGGAGGAGGCGCCTTTTAGCCTAGGAGGAGGAGAGTGTTTCAGAGTGTTCTATTTTGCTGCATGATATTATTTTGCAGGATCATATTTATGACAGGTGGAGGTGGCTGCTAGATCCCCTTAATGGTTACTCCATTAAGGGGACTTATTGTTATCTCACGGCGGTAGATGCATTTCCTGAACGGGGCTTGTATGTTGATGTGTGGCAAAAAAAAATTCAAGGTGTCATTGTTTGCTTGGAGACTTTTTCACAATAGGCTTCCAACCAAAAACGATCTAGTTCGGCGACATATCCTCCACATTGATGATAATTTATGTGTGGGTGGGTGCGGCTCTTTGGAGATTGCGGATCACCTACACTTCAGCTGCGACCCCTTTGGCAGTGTGTGGTCTGCGGTCTTGCAATGGCTGCATTTATCTTTTGTTGCTCCTGCAGGGAGTAAGTATCATTTTCTTCAGTTCGGGCAGATGGTTGGCCTTCCTCGTTCTTCATACATGTTCTTTCGGATAATCTGGATGACTTGTGCCTGGATTATTTGGAAGGAAAGGAACAATCACATTTTTCATCAGAGGGTTGCAGCTCCATGAACTTTAGCAGAAAATGTTAAAATGTTATCTTTTCATTGGTTAAGGGAAAATGTGCCTACTTTTGTCTTTAGCTATCATGACTAGTGGCGGCACCCTTTATCTTGTATGGATGTTGGGCGGTAACTTTCATGTTTCTTCTGTTTCTTTACCCTGTGACTAGACTTTGTATTATTTTTTAATGATTCTCTTTTGCACTTTATATCATTTTTTAATGATTCTCTTTTGCTCATCTTGTGCAAGTTGAATCATCAGTGGTAATTTAAAACTGATTTGCACTTTCTTCTTTTTTTGGTGAAAAAACAGATTCACTTGTTTAAATCGATTTAAATTATACACCCCTATTACATGAAGTAATATAATAAATAATCACAAAATACAACGTAATAATAGTGATTATATATTTTCATCTAATCCACAAACTCATTAAGCAAAAAATATAGTTGTTTATTCCACGTCTTACTCATTAAGGATAACTAACTCACAAATTAATAGACAAAATCATACATAATGCTAGAAACAAAATAAAGACAAAAAAAAAACATAAGGGGAATTATAATTTAAGCTGCATGGGCTTGGACAAGTTGAATTAGGGACACTTGGGCTTGTTGCCACGTGTAATCATATCAGTGTAACACCTCCCACACATTTCTCTGTTGCCGTAAGTTCCTGGAGGAACACACTTGCACCTTAAACAACATGTTCCACAAGCTCTCATACAAACATTTGGTCTTGAATGCACACTACACCTCACATTGCACCTTGTTCCACAATCTGTATCCCAATATTTATAGAAAAACATTCATCTATTAGGAAAATTTACTTAAACAACAAGAACGTTTTTTTTTCAACAAAATTAAAGGCATGAAACTCTTAAATGACAATATACAAAGTTTCATACTCATTGTCGTTTAAAGTTAAACTCTTAAATGTGTTTTGAAGCTAAAACCAAATTAGTTATGGAAGATATAGTAAGTGTCGCACTACCAAAAAAAAAAGATATAGTAATGTCAAAAATTATTATATAATAAAGTGAAGAAAGTAAGCAAATTGAAATCATACCCACAAATGCCAAAAGCCTTCTATTAGGTCCTTTTACCACCTACAAAGCAGTAACAAATACTCACAAGGTTATTATTAACGCAAATTATATGCTACATTTGAGTGTATTGGTACACTCATTTTTTAAATTAATAACTAAATGAGTTGCTTTTTTTAAAGAAAAATAAAAAAAATTTATCACTTATAATTATAATAACTAAATCTTATTCATCAAAAGTGTCAACGAAATAAAATTAATTTTTTTGAATTTTTATTACTCATAATTGAGAACATCGATTATTTTTTACGATAATATGTAAAAAAAATTACAATAATTTTTATAAACAATGAAATGATGTTTATTCTTATAAAATGATGTTTTATAAAATATAAATATTGACAAATAACTATTTATTACACAAAAAATGATCGTTTATTTATAAAATTATGAAGGGAGAGTACCGGTACACCTCACTTTGTGAATGTACCGTAGAAGTTCCCTGCAAATTCTATGGTACACCCAATATATTTGAGTGTACCGGTATACTCATTCTTTAAATTAATAACTAAATGAGTTGTTTTTTTAAGAAAAATATAAAATAAAATTAATACACAAAACAAGGTGGCTAGCTAGCTAGAATTGAGAAGACATGCAACCTCAAAATGTGTAAATTGGTCTTGAATGTGGACACTAGAATCAGCACATAATACCTGCAAATTAAGCTCAAAGAAATGAAAATATTGGTAATTGTTAATTAAAATGAATACAGAGCAAGTGAATAATTTTTGTAGCATTCTTACCTTAGTCATGCAGAAGAGCAATGCAACCATCACAAGCAGCAATGTTATTTTCCTCTCCATTTTGAAAATAGCACTATCTACCAGTTGTATACTTTAACATGTAAGGAATGCTATGTTAAGGAATAGGGACATGGTTTTATATTATTGATTCTCCTACTGTAATTACAATAACACCCTTTTTCTATTGGAGAATTTTTTGGGATGTGTAAATTGAAAATGGAAGTAGGTAGAACTTAATTTTAGCTGCGTTGCAAATGCTTAATGCTTTTAATTTTGTGACATGTTTTTTCATGTACTAAAGTAATTGTCAATGCTGCTCTATGTTGGACCAATTGATTAGGGTGGTGGGCCAGGGCGTGTAATTCAGCTCTTTCATCTCGTACATTACGGGGCAGCTTCTCATTCCTAATTTGGTCTCAACTTTCATGGCATAGCTTGACATGGCATTAACTAATGCTAGCTGTATTTGTGCTTCTAGTGAATGACAGATAGATTTTAGTATTTAATTTTTGGTCGACATATGTCTTTCTTGAAACTTTCAATTATGCATGCAACGATTCCTCTTAGAGACATATGTATGTATATATTGATATTGAAATCAATGTAATGAATGACCAAGATCATGGTGAATATTATTGATAATCATCAGATTAAGAGTTCTACTAATTTTTATAATACATTACACATTTCACAAATAATTTTGTTCTACTTCTCTCCCACTCTCCCTTGCCGCCACTCTACTGTCAAACCAAGACTCGTGGTCACTATTCGCACCAGAAGATTGTCGTTGAGAGGACATCACGGACCACCTGCAAGTTTCCTATGACCAAATTGAGTTTAAACCAATCTTTTGAAAACCAGATCGATCATTGAACCCGTAAAGGCACCGGATCACAATTCAATGATTCAGACGCACAAAATTTTGTAGGATAAACACAATATTTAGCACTAGACCTAGCTAGTATTGGAAAGATAGGATGTAAAAAACTTGAGGATGAAAAAATTAGAATAAATTATCCTGTAATATACTGTATGAAGGAGATGTAACATATGTTGAGCATTCTTTTTTACTTGAAATTGGTCTAGTGGTGAGATGATTGATGTAGCATATATGTTGAGTTGAGCATCATTTTTTACTGTTACTGTGTTAGTACAATAATACACCAGGCATGTTAATCTTAAACGTTTATCACGTGTATGCCTGAACTCCTGAAGCATAATTAGCTTCCATCTAATATGTTGGGCTAATTTCTCAACAGAATTTTATCCTTCTGAGATATTTAATAGTACAATGGTATTTAATATTATTAATTGTTCACATATAAGTGGTAGATAATTAATTTTAAGAGTTACTAAAGATAAGAAATTGTTGAATGTGAATGATATGAAAGAGCAAATGCTGCATGTATCGCAGCACCAATGGGAAGAACATCTTCATCAATAAAATAGTGAGGACTATGAGCTGAATATATGGATCCAACCTTCTCATTTTGTATACCTAAGAGGAAAAATGAGCCGGGAACTTTTTCCAAGTAAAATGCAAAATCTTCACTCGCTGTGTAGGTTGGTGCTAATTTTATGTTCTCTTCTCCAACAATCATACTTGATGCTTGTCTTCCAAGTTGGTGTATTCTCTCATCATTTGTAGTTGGAGGGATTGTTGGATGTTCTTTACCAAAGAACTCAACCTCTGCAGTGCACCTATGTACTTTTGCTTGCCCTTTGATAACCTGTACAAAAAAGTCAAACAAATTAAAACACACTTTTTGTATGCTCTTTCTTTCCTTCCTTCTTTGATGATTGTATGTGTGTGTGTGTGTGTGTGTTTCTCAGTTAGTTCACAATGAACATGTTAATGTGACAATCTACAAAGCACTAACACAGAAACGGCTTTATAAAGGTTATTGGATGGTTTGGCATGCGGTCTTGTGGACGATTTGGAAAGCGAGAAACGATAGGATTTTTAACAATCTTGTGAAAGATTATGGTGAAATTGTAGATGAGATTAAGGTGCTTTCTTGGAATTGAACCATTTCAATGATTAAAGAGTCCGCCCTGCCTCTATTATGAGTGGTGTTGGAACCCCAAGGAATGTTTACTGAGATAGTGGGGGTAGTTTGAGGCATTCGGGACTTTTGGTGTTGCTAGTTGCCGGGTCCAGTAGCGTTTTTCTGCTACTTTCTGTGCCTGGACCTGCGTTTTTGGCTTCTGGTTTTTTCTGTTTGGTGCCTGTTTTGTGGCTTCCTGAGGCTACCGTGTTTTAGGGCCCTGTTGTATTTTCCTTTGGCATTTTGCTGCCCACCTTTGTGTACTTCTTGTATATTTTGGTGTTAATAATATATGCTGCTTCAAAAAAAAAAAACGGCATCAACACCGATAACAATTTGAAAAATTGTATGCAACACATGTACTGGTGTTGAACAACATACACGCACATAATTTGAAGTGTCACTGCTACATATGTGACAATAATGAAGGCTCTAAATTACGGTGCTTATGTTGTGATTCTTGATATTGGGATAAAGTTCGGTCAAACGCGATCGATGTGTCTGCAATTGCAGTTGTGGAGGCCTCCAAAACCTATAAATTATAGACTGCACTTCAAAACCATGACAACAATTGTGGTCATGAACCTTGATAAAGTACTGTCAAATGTGACCTATGTGGCCACACCACAATTGCAGTCGCGATGCAGTGGTAGAAGGTCTCCAAAACCTTTTACTGTAAACTGCACTCTAAAACTATTACAATAATTGTAGTTGTCGTGATCCTTGATATTGTAGGAAATTACAGAAAAACACGGCCGATACAACCTCTATTATAGTCATGATGTAGTTGTGGAGATCTCCAAAACCTTGATCTTTAGACTATGACAACGGTATGGAGTACATATAACGAGACAAGATACTTACCTCTTCTATCCTTTGCCTTAGTGCATTGAAGCTCTTTTTGCTGATTGCTCTATAAGTGCCTCCAAATGTTACTGAATCAGGAATGAGTTCGTTAGCAGACTCTGAATGTACCATTGCCACAGAAACTACCTGCAGAATTTAGCTTCATATGTAAATATTTTTACAGCACTCAAATCACAAACATAATGACTCATAAGAAATAATGTGTGAAAACTTGGTCTTGCAATTTTTTAGTGTTTGACTCAACCTGGGAATCTAAAGGATCCACCTCCCTTGAAACAATGTTTTGCAAGCTAATCACCGACATTGAAGCGGCCAAAACAGGATCAAGACAATGCTGCGGAATTTCCGCTAAACCCCCTTTGATCTTTGCTTTGAAGCTTCCACATCCTGCTAAAAAATCCCCCGGCCGTGATGCAACAACGCCTAAGGGATACTGTGTCGCTAAATGCAATCCGAAAATAGCCTCTACATCTTCAAGCACATTTTCTTGGATCATGTCTCTCGCACCTATGCCTTTTTCCTCCGCTGGTTGGAATATAAGAACAACAGTAGCCTGCATGCGAAGTATTTAGTTTTCAATGGAAGATTTCCCATAAAGCTCATTTAAATTTTTTGCAATTCCACTTTACCTTTAATTTATCTTTCATTTCTTGCAGTATCTTTGCAGCACCGAGAAGCATCGCAACATGGGCATCGTGTGCACAAGCATGCATTTTCCCATCTACTTTGCTCTTATGATCCCAATCAACAAGTTCCTGTGGGCAGGAATTATATACCAGATTAAGGATTTGACGGGAACAAACTTACTGTGCTATATTTCTTGGAAGCAATTACGGCCAAATTAGTCCTAGAATATTAAACTACCTGTATACTTAGCTTACTACAAGCGTTGAAAGTACTGCAATATTAAACTATCAGACCCCCTTCACTCACCTAATGAGCTTATATTGATTAATCTTATTGTAAGTGACACCAACTTGCAATATAAAAACAGGATGATACTATCATGTTTTTAAATTCCAGTCACAGTTACGCTGAAACCGTGATATTGCGGGCAAAATGCGCAGTTGCGATGTCATTGCAGAGACCTCAAAATCTTTTATATTGAGGCCGCAAATACGGTTGCGGACCGAAATTTGAAACCATGAATACTATATTATTTAAAACATTGTACTAAACTATCAGACTCCCTTCTCTTTGTTTACCTAATGAATTTATATTGATTAATCTTATTGTACCCATCTTGCAATATAAAAATAATCGTAGGTTATAGGACATACTAATAAACTATCATGGTTTTAAATTGGTCACGGTTACACTGCAAACCATTATATTGTAGGAAAAATGTGCAGTTGTAACGTCGTTGCGGATACCTCAAAATCCTTTATATTGAGGCTGCAAATGCGGTTGTGGAACAAAATTTGAAACCATGAATACTATTTAAAACACTGTACAAGTAGTGAAAAGAAATTAGCTGATTTAATCCTCAGGTACAACAATATTAATAGAAGAAGGTTAAATTTTTTGTACAGTATTTTAATTAACACTTTCCTTAATAGAAAATAATTGACATTAATTAGTACTTTGCCACTGTTTCTTTCTCCATTCTCAATTACAAGACAAGAAAAACTTCAGAATTAATGTAGGTGCCTTAATTTTCCTGTTTTCATCAATCAACAAAATTAACCCCACAACTTGAAACTCTTCAATTAAAACCAACACTACTACCCTACTTATGAAGAATGATGACATAATTGAACAACAAAACAACTTTTCATCTTTTCTCATACAATTTTTGCTTACCTATATGAGTAGTAAATAAATATTAACTACTTTGTTAAATTCCTTTTCATTTTTTCACCCAAATTTTTTACACAGAACAACAATTGCATGCACAATCCATAGCATTATATCAAACAAAAACAAACATGCAAATGTTCATAATGTTTCTGCATGTTTTTATTGACAGTGAGTTAGTTAGAATCACTGTCTTCCACCGCGATTTTTGCAAAAACTATACTTTGAAACTTCAACAAAATCACCACAGTACCTTGATTTCGACAAACTCAAAGTGATTCTAAACATGCATGAATGATCTTTATTCATAAATTTAACACAAAGAAGATAAAGTAAGAAACAGAACAAAATCTTAATAAAAAACACAAAAAACTGAAGTTTTGGCAACATGTTTTATTTTTGTTACCTGAATTGGCAAAGCATCCATGTCAGCTCTAAGAGCAAGAAAAGGAGGAAATCCAGAACCAATTTTAGCAACAACTCCAGTTTTAGCAACAGGCCATTGATAAGATACACCTAACTTGTCAAGCTCACGCCTTATCACAGAACTTGTCTTGAATTCCTCATATCCAAGTTCTGGATATTCATGGATTTCTCTTCTTATTTGCTTCATCCATTTAACTGTGTTGGGGTTGTTAGCAACCTCAAGAATCTGATTTTTCAGTGATAAAGTTTGGTTTGAACATTCATTTGCTTCAAAATTGAAAGATAAGCACATGAAGATGATCAAGAGAGTAATAAGTCTTAGATGATTGTTTAGGTCCATCATTCATGTGGTAAAGTGGTAGATATTGATAAACTGATTTGATGAAACTATATACCATTTATGCCAAATGGGTTTTAAGTTTTAAAGTTGTCTTCGGCTTTCTAAGTTTCAGATAGATCATTTCATTTTTGAGTTTGTTTCGGATAGGTCGTTTAAGTTTATAAGGTTTTAGATAAGTCATTTAAGTTTCGAGTTTGTTTCAGATAGGTCGTTTAACTTTGACTTAATGGAGGTTGATAGAAAGGACCTATCTGAAACAAACTCGAAACTTAAAGTACCTGAAACCTTATAAACTTAAAGGACCGATCCGAAACAAACTCGAAACTTAAAGGACTTATCTGAAACCTTAGAAACTTAAAGGATTTATCTGAAACAAACTTTAAACTTAAAGGACCCGGGGATGTATTTGGGCTATATTTATATACTCTAAACATACTTTAATATATGATGCTACAAATATCGTACCAAATTAGTATACTTTATTATATACTCTCTATTTTATTTTGAGGAATTAAAATCATTTGTTTTACTCTGGTAAAAGGTTCTTTGATTTTGTCCGTGATTAAGTAATGTCACCAAACTATATGTACCATTTTTAGCTTAGGGGACTTTTAAAGGGACCCACTATTATATGTGGTTGAGACGTTGAGTAGTTGCTAGTAGTACATTTCAATTCTCTGAGGCAAGTTTATAGTATTTGAGTAAATGTTTTTTATAAGCACGTTTAATAAATGGAAGATATCAAACATTTGAAAGGTACGGATCCACCAATTTAAAAAGAAAAAAAAATATCTTTACGCCCTTCCTACAAATAAATTAATACCATGATAAATATGATTCACAACATAATTGAATCGTATCAAATGACTCAAAATTTAATTTTAACAAAACTTGACTTACAACCAACACTTAAACACAGTTTTAACATAAGACACAACTATAGAGAACTTAAAATCTTGGATTGATTAGGGTGCTTTCACAAATGAGCTAATTAACTATAAAATGTAAACAACATCTATAATAAAACATCATCAAAAGCTAAATTAATGAACAACTACGCATGTTTCTTTAAATAATTAGTTGTGCAGCTCGGAGCCTCGGACTAGAAGAAAAAAAATCACCAAATCCTTTTAAAACTTTGATGGAAGAAATGAAAAAAAATACACCAAAAAAAAAATCAACGAAAGTTTGACACCTGTCCACTTTGATCATTGTTTTATTTTTTGATGATGGATCATTCTCTCTATATATTTTAAAAAAGGAAAATTCTATGGTGAAGTCATGAAAATGACTTTTTGGGTGAAGTTAATCCTATGACCAATCATTGAGCATATTGTCTTGCTTAATCAAAGTTCATCTTCTCCAAAATTCACATTCTCGAACCCTAAAACCGTTTCTCTCCAAAATTCATCTACTTAATCAAATCCTTTTCTCTCCAAAATTCATTATGCTGTAATTCTGTATGTCATATATTCCAAGCTGGTGTTATGCTGTAATGAACAGAAGCTATGTTGAGGCTTTTAGCTATTGGTGCTAACCAAAGAGTACCATAATCGTAGAAAACCCAATCAGGTTTTGATGTTTTGAGAATCTCAATCATATCATCTTTGAGACCTTTATAAGCTAGTTCAAGGAATTTGTTCATGTTTAGTGGAATGTCCATAGTGTTTTCTGCACCTGGTGGGAATTGCTCTACGTGTGGTAAAGGCAACCTTACTAATTTGATCAATGGTTTAAGGTGTTTTGGCAAAGGAGACGACAAAGATGAAGAATAAAATGACTTTTTCAAAAAAGTCAGTTTCATGACTACACCATAGAAGCGTCCTTTAAAAAATGTATGTATTCATTGTCGATCAAATATTCACATCAAAAAAAGTTAAAGAAAGATAGATAAAAGTGAATGTGATTTTTGGTCTTTGCCCTCTTTTGTTAAAAAAACAAAATAAAGTGAATAAGATTTCCTATATATGGGCCTTAAGCAAGAATTTCACCAATTTAGATTTGTGATTTTCTCCTCGCACCCCCTCCCTCTTGCCATGGTTGCCTTAAGCCCCCTCAATTCTCTTTATTTTTCTTCTTCTTCCAAATTTACCTTCGTCTGGATTTTGAAATCCATACACTATTTGTCTGGATTATACACACTCCAGACAATTATGAGAAGGTCTACATTTAGAAAGGAAAAACATTAGCAAAAGCTTATTTTCAAGATTTTTTACCCATCCAGTTATGAATGTGTTAAAAGTCAATTCCACATCTGAATTTTAAAATCCGAATGTGTAAAAATACACTTTTGTTCTTACATTGTTGTGTCCTGCACGGGTTAATTACAATATTGTTATCAGTAACAAATGATTATGTGTTAGTTTAACTCTCCCGGTGTTGTTTTAATTTATGTATCTATTCATTATTATCTTTTAATACAAACTTGCAAATACTCGTGCTTGGCTTACATATATGCTTGAAGTACTTTTTGTTTGTTATAGTCCTATTTGACTATGCTTGTAGAGTCAATCAGATTATCTAGTGAAGTATGATAACTTATTAAAGGTAGTGATAATAGCTTTATTTATTTGACCATATGTGCATATGCTTTTGGTTGCTGCAACTAGAGACATAACAATGTTTTGTTACAACTTTAGTCTCATTTTGTTAAAAATCGAGGTTTACACACATAAACACATGAATATATTGGTTTTTGACAAGGGACTAGCATACATGGGTAAATTTTAGGGCTGGACAGCGGGCGGGTCCGGGCGGGGATCGGGTCCAAAACCCAAATCCGTCGCAATCCGCGGGTGAGAAATCCAGCCCCAAACTCGTCCGGATTTGGGTTCGGTTAAAACGGTTTACGGGTTTTCGGGTTAGGCGGGTAGACGGGGCGGGTAACACGGGTCTAATTAAAATATGAATTTAAAAACGTTTTTTTTTTGGGGCAAAAAGTAGAGATAAATTGGGCCATTATAAATATTAAATACCAATTCTTTCTTGGAACACTATATTTCTATGAAATTCTTTAAAATAAAATATGATTTTCAACAACAAAAAAAAAATTGCAGCTATTGGCAATCATAATAATTTATATTAAAAAAAATTGCAGCTATTGGCAATCATAATAATTTATATTAACCTTCCTTAAACAAATTTTTTACCTGCAGCATATAGATAATAAATACCATGCATAGTCATAAACTAGGCAGCACAAGGCCACACATAATATTGTCTAGGCAATTAAGCCTATTAAAGCACACAAAAATAATTACAAGGCCATACCACACAGCAATAGTTTGTGTTTCAGTAAGCTAAATAAACATCTAATTCTACTTGTTAGCAGAATTACACATCAATATTGTATGTGATACAATTTAAGCAAATTTAACACCTGCAACAAGTAGAAGCATAAGGTCTTAGCATAACCAACCATTACGCGTGTTTACAGTACCAACTATAATTTAAATTTGTATATAAAGTTAAGTAGGTTGCATGAGTCAGCCAGCAATCAACACAGTCCTGTCTAAGAAGCTAATGTAGTGCAGTATGAAATTACACAATCCAACTAAGCACAAGTCTGCACAAATCAGGTTCAAGTAATTAGCATAATTCAGTCTAATTCAAAACCAGTCAATAACATAACTACCATCTAAAAGTGCTTAAATAGCATACCATCTAAACGAGCTTCAGACACATCATCTTGTCCCATTCTAAGATGATAAGACAGTGATACAAAATTCTAGTACTACTCTATTCAAGCCCAACTAAGCATTTCTCTGCAAAATTCATTTCCAAGTATAAGTCATTCTGCATAAATCAGTCTAATTCACCATGTGTACCAACTAAAAGAGCTTAACTTACCATCTAAGAAGTTCATGTACCACTATAGTCTTTTGCCTATTTGAAAGAGCCAACTCAGCTTGCTCTTTTGCAACTAATTGTATGAAATAAATAGACAGCAAGTTATTAGTCTCTAAAGTAACAAAACTCATACAACAAATGTGCATATATAACTCCAAATTGATACAAGTAGCTTACCCTATTAAACAATATATTCTTTTAAATATCCAACAACAGAATAGACATTTGGTTGGATATCACCTAACCATAGAAAATTAAATCAGATCAGAGTAACAAAACTTAACAGATTAGATTTAATATTTGGATCTTCATAAAAACAAGGATAAGAGTGAAATTACCAAGTTATGAGCATGCCAAAATGTATCTAGCAATTGCTGCAATAAATCAGGTGGTAATCAAAACATTCAAAATGTTGATATTCCAAATGGAAGG
>Ga0315915_1001763_pt1 | contig 26691 bp, 23 predicted proteins | sample MpolbnodulesMG_FD_207738 | JGI IMG/M metagenome (GOLD analysis project Ga0315915, IMG submission 207738) | Medicago polymorpha root nodule microbial communities from Los Angeles, California, United States - branched nodules | ecosystem: Host-associated > Plants > Roots > Nodule | place: USA...
CAAAGACACTAAGGGTCCGTTTGGTTCGAGAATTAGGAGGGGAGGGGAGGGGAGGGATTTTAACGGAGGGGAGGGGAGAGGAGGGGAGATATTTTAATTAAAAATGTGTTTGGTTCGCAAGGGGAGAGAGGGGAGGGGAGGGGAGGGGGAGAGATTTTAAAATTATTTTACTGTTTTACCCTTAAACTTAATTAAATAAAATAAACAACTTGATTTTACAATTTCAGAGACCAACCAATGACAAACATACATCTAAGCTGCTTATTTTATCTCAAATTGACTCATATATTTTCCACAACAAGACATGAACCGGTGAATTAACATTAAAAAAAAGGATCAACAAACAATAATAAATTGAATTAAAATAAGATAATAATAATAATAAGGCCGTTGACATCATTAGATGTAACAAATAAGAGTTATAGATAATATAATAATAAAAGTTGTTAAAATAAAAAATATAACAAAATAATAATAATAATAATTGTTATAAGAATAAGATAACCTAATAATAATAAATAATAATAAAAGTTGTTACAAGGTTAATATTGAGATTTGAAATTAATGTAAGGATAATTATGACAATCCAATCAAATTTTAAAAAGATTTGCTCCTCTCCCCTTCTCTCCCCTCCCCTTCTAAAAATTGAACCAAACACTTCAAATTAAAAATCTCCCCTCTCCTCCCCGCCCCTCCCCTCCAAAACTCTCGAACCAAACGGACCCTGCTCTCTTTTTACTCAGAAAGTAGTAACTTGCAACTTACCCAAGTAGGAATCCTTAAATATATAGTAGATCTCTGGCCTCCAATTTCCCTACTCGCAAACAAACAATCTTCTCCCGCAAGCAAGCAAACCCTAATCTGCTTCTCAATGGCCGCTTCCTCTCTTACCATCAAATGCTTCCTCTCCTCCTCCTCCTCCTCCGGTGGTCTCCTCTCAAAGTCTCTCCTTCGTCCCGTTACCACCTCTTCCCACTCATTCAACACCAACACCATCACTATTCCACCTCTCCTTTGCCCCGTCACTGCTTACCGCTTTTTCAACACCAACTTTCCCCAAAACGATCAACTCCGCGAAGGTGACGCTGTATCTTTATATTACCACGTCAAACATCCTCGCTATTCCCGTATGGTATCTTACAGTATCTTCAAATTTTTTCTTATGTTATTTGAATGATATTTAACTCTTTTTCTTTGTTATGTTGTTTCTAGATTCCTTCGATATGGGTTCTCCAACTAGCATCTGAAGCCAAGTCTATAAAATGGCACGACAATTGTTCAACACATTAAAGGAACAATGCTTTTCTATGAAAGAGACCGAGGATTCTCTGTGTATCCCTTTGTATATGTTTGGACTTGATAAGGAAGATGTGAAGATTACTGTCGATCACAAAACTCTTACCATTAAAGGTGTTAAAGAAACTGAGGAAGGTTGTCGTCAAGTTCTAAATAGCACATATGATTTATCTGGAAAACCTTACAAGATTGATCAGATTAAGGCTAAGATAAAAAATGACTGTGTGCTCAAGGTTGTCGTACCTAAAATGAAGGAGGTAGAAGAAATTCAGGAAAGGAAAAAGGATGTGAAGATTAATGTCAAGATTCAAGATTGTATAGAAGAATAAGGTTTTGATAGTGATTAGTGACTAACTTAGCATTGAGACTTTAACTTTTCGTAGTTACTTGAAAAGCTTAGGATTGACTGTGTTTTTCTCTACAATTTTTGCAAAGTTTAGGATTGAACATGTTTACTTAATTTGGTTTTGTTTTATTTAAGTTTATGATTATAAGTTTGCATTGAACCTGTTTACTTAATTTGTTTTTGTTTACGTATTTTTTTCTGATTCTAGTAGCATCTTTGAAAACTTTGCTTACAGATATAGATTCCTCTCAGGCAGATGGTTAAAACCGTAGGAGATCTAGACATCTTCAAGAATTGACTTACCCTTCATGTTTATATGCTTAACTAAAAAAAACATTAATTTGTTCTTTTAATTATAAAACCTAAGTTGTTTATGTATCAAGTTATATTTGTAGATTCCTGATAATACAATGATTGAAATATGTATTCCTATGTTTTTACATATTTAATAAATTTTATTCCCGGGTCCCTTAAAAATATTAAATAAATAAATTTTATTTATAAATATGAAATGTTTCTCGGAACAAAATTTTTTTCCAAAGAAAATGGTGGGAATAAAGTTTCTATGAAGATGAAAATAAATTCATATTTGTCCATGCATGGTGGATGGAGAAATGGATTTTAAAAACATTAGTGTATTAGTGTATTTAATCTTGCGATTTTTCAAAGCAAGGTACTTACTTTACTTTCCACAATGTGATTGATTCCATAATAAGACATTGAAGATTTTGTTAAAAGAAGGCTGTAGGTAGGTAGAGTATTGGTTCGGGAGTAAATATACCTGTTTGGGAGGAGAATTTGCTAGGTGATGGGATTGTGATTACAATGCCAAATTCTGTAAATTTCCACATTGATCATCTGCGGGCATCTAACCCGTTGCAACCTCCAAAAGTAAAAAATCTGCTTTTGGAGGACTGAGATTACGGATACTACTCATCTTCACGTGGTCGGTGGTTGGCATTGAATTTGGAGGCTTAAAATACCTCCAAAAGTAAAAATCTGCTTTTGGAGGACTTGTGGTAACTGATTGATGACGCATTTTTAGCTACAGGAACGAGGAGTTGATTGCAAAACTAATTGTTCTTTTTGCGATACAAACATGGAAGATAGTATCCATCTCTGTTTTACATGTTCCAATAGTATACAGGGCTAGAGAAAAAGTTGAATTTGGACGCAGATTGTAGCTGCCGCTTCTTGAATCAGCAGCGTTTCTGCTGTCATTTTGGTGTAAATCCTAGGGGAGGATCCATATATTACTGCGTAGAAAGGCATTCTTTAGATCAGGTTGCCTCAATGGCCATTCTATATTAAGCGCAACAAAGAGTATGACTCTAACGGTGTTCATTTTGGCCACAAAATCAAATGTTTCTTTGTAGTCAACTCCATAAGTCTAGGTGTATCCCCTTAGCAACCAACTTGGCCTTCTACCTATCAACTGTACCATATGACTTGTACTTTAGTGAGAAAACCCAAATACATTAACCTGTCAGTATGTTTCAGGAAGCTTGACCATCTCCCAAGTAGACTTCCTATCAAGGGCTTCCTGAAGATGACTAGGAATAGGTATAAATAATCACCGAAGGGAAAAGGAAAGGCGAGTCTTTAGAATATGATGGTACGAGACAAAATGAGCAATGGGATAGACACAATTTTAAGAACCAAACCTAAAATAAGAGTTTCAGAAGACAAGATAGGTAAATAATAATATACCTCAAGACTATTCTTAGAAGAGTGTTAGTGTAGTAGTATCATTGAGATGAGTTTTGGGATGAGCATCCTTATTCCTCCTACTATAACACTTTTTCAAATGACTGTTTGGCCTCTCCCTTGTTTGACTTGTTTCATGATCAGTTGCTATAAGGTATGGGAAATTTATAGACTTCTCTAGACCACCAATTAGATCATCCTCAAGTTCCTCTTAACTATCAACTATGTCATGTACAGTTGGATCCACTTGCCAGAATTTGTATTCCTCCTTACTATCAATTTTCTCTTGAAGAGAACTTAAGAGACACATCTCAGTAGAAATAAGACTCATGGTCACAAAAGTGGTATGGTAGCAAAGTATTTCAAGGTGAGAGGATGGTAGTATTTACACCCCTTTTGAGGATAACCATGACATGTTACTACTACAATATTAACATTTAGTAATAATGACATTGTAACATGTGAAAAATTGTTATCTGATACAATGATACAGTAACAATTGAGAAAAAATGTTAGGTCTAGTACACCAAATAGTCAATAAAATTTCAGTAAATTAGTGTTTTTCTTTAATTCTATTTCATTTTATCTCATTCATTACATGTCACACATTCCATTCTCACTTCACCACCTCCTCCTCCACTGTCGCACATTCTCGCTTGGAATCTCACCGTAGAGATTTTCACCCATCGAGCTTCACCCTTTCTTCATCTTCACCGATCGAGCATCACAATTGCAGATTCATCGAACTTCACAGTCGCTGTTCAAACTTCACAATCCCTTCTCCTCTTTCGTGCAAAAGTAACGCTTCTCAAATTTTTCTTTCATTTCGCGTTTTCGTTTCAGTTTCTCTTAGATCTCATCGCAATTATCTTCGATCCATGCTTTTTGTCAGTTATGAATCACAATTTTTATCTATTTTGTCCCCATTGTTTGATTTTTGTTTTAAAATTCATGTGTTTCATTGTTTGATGTTTGAACAAAATAATTGAACTAAATCTGTTGACATTGATTAGGGAGTGGATTTGTTATCTTGCTCACAGTTGTGATTTATTTATTTTTAAAAATTTATGTGTGTTTGATGTTGCTGCGTGCGAATAATTAGGGATTTAATTTGTGATCTTGCTCCGTTTTGTGTCTGATGGATGAAATAATGGTGTAGTTCTAGTTTTGATTTGTGTATGTGTCGAGATTGTCCTAGTTTTAGTGTCTCTAATATTGTTCTAGATTTAGATATGAAGTTTTGAATCCATCCTCTTCGATATCACTTCACACAGATCTGAAGTTGTGATGTTCTGTGTCTAAATTATGTTTTACAATGTTTTGTGTTGAGAAGTAGCGGTGAGTATAGTTTCTTGACGTGTCAATGTGTCAGTGTCTGTATTTTATAGTAAAGATAAACACTGTCATCATAATGTAAGCTTACCAATCTTCTTTTTCCAAACAAGTCGTCATAATGTTTTTGGGTTCTGCTTTTGTTCTAATAGAAAAATAAGTGGAATATTTATAAACTTCGTTATGGTGTCGGTGCAAGGGAATTCGAAAACCAATAGTGTTGATGAATCCAAACTCTCCATTACATCTTTTCACCAATGTAGAAGTTTAGTTTCAATTAAATTATCCACAACAAATTTTCTATTGTGGAAATCTCAAATTATACTACCACTCATTAGAAGCCTCAACGTTGAGCCTCACATCACAAGTTTTGAAATATCACCAGATGAAGTCACTGATTCTGCAGGAGAAAAAAAGAGCTTATTAGTAACATGATGGAAGAAGTTCTAAGCATGATCTATGGAGGGCTTACAACTTATTTAATATGGACCAGCTGTTGCCTAACACTGAAGACAGTGAGCCTCAATTGAAAAACAACTTATACGGCTTATCAAGGGGAGCCTTGTCCTCGGATGAATGCATACGAAAATTCAAGGAAATATCTGACAAACTTGCAGCTATTGGCAATATCCTTCTTTTAATCAATTTATTATGTCTTTGCATAATTTTGAAGAGGTTTATCTTGAGGAAGAAAAGCCATCTATTGATCATAATCATGCTTTTTTAGCTTTTGAGGAAGTGGAAGAAATACGCGCCGTGGTAGAAGTAATTTTAGAGGACGTCACACACAATGTTTCGTCCACAAGCAACCTCGCAGCAGCCACAACTATCAAAAGCCCTTAACTCCAAAGTTCCACCAAATACCAACATCTGGAAAGGACCACCAAGACAACAAACTAAGGAAGCATGTCAAATATGTGGCCGAACAAATCACATTGCCACAAAGTGTTATTACATATATGTATACAACACTAATGTATATGAAAACACTCAAGCGTTGCCAGCACTCAATCTAAATGACGATAATGATCCAAATTTTTATGTTGACACTGGAGCTACCACTCATATGACAAGTCAATGAGATAAGTTGCAAAATCTTATACCATATTTTAGTAGTACCCAAGCTAAAAAAGAATTTGTTATCGGTAAGTCAACTTATTAATGATAATGATTGCATTTTTTACTAAAAAAAAATGATTGCATTTTTTAATTTAATTCAAATGGTTTTATTATTAAGGATCAGAAACAAAGGACCTTGGCCTAAGGCCATAAACAAGGAAACCTCTATGCTCCTAATGGAGTGAAAATTGAAGCTCTTGCTGCCACTTAAGAAGAATCATCTGAGACATGGTATACTCGTTTGGGACATCCAAATTTAAAATTTCTGCTCATTAAAAAAAAAATAAAGAAGCCATTTGTATTTCAATTTGGCTAGCAAAAAATACTCTTATGTAATAGTTGTCAATTTGGAAAATAATGCAAGATTCTTTTCAATAAATCTATACCTACGGGTTTTTTGTCCATCACTATAAGCCTCCGTTGGTATATGTAACTTTTCTTATAGTGCACATTGTGTAAAGTAAAGTACCTTGCTTTGAAAGATTAAATGCAGTAAGATTTTGAAGACCCATTCCTCCATCCAGCAAGCATATACAATTTGTCCCAAGATGGGTAGGAATAACTTTTCTCAAGATGAGAGTCTTATTTCTAGGTATTTAAAAATAAAATATGTTTGATAAATATTATAAAATTCCGAGAAACCTTTATAATAGAAAAATTAACAGGTATTACACATTATTTCAAAAAACAAAAACAAGTATTACACATAAATTTATTTTCATCTTCATGGTAAAATTATTCCAACCATTTTCTTTGAGAATTTTTTTTGTTCCCAGAAACATTTTATATCAAAAAATATATTTATTTATTTAATTATTTTTTAAGGGACCCATGAATAAAATTTATTTTTCGAAACCGCCCACCCAATTGTTGACCTTCAAATATAATGGCCGCAAACCCTAGTCTCCTCTACTCTCTCCTTTATTCAGGAATGTAACAATGATGTGAAGATTAATGTCAAGATTCAAGATTGTAGAGAAGAAGAATAAGGTTTTGATAGTGACTAACTTTCTTTTTTTTCAAGAAACAAAAATGATATATATTCACACCAAACCAAGGCGCCTCTTTAGCACAAGGTGTGCCAGAGAGAGCGCTCAAAAAACAACTAGTCTGACTTCCGAAACAAACAAAACAGACAAACAGGCACTAGCCAATACCCAAACAAAACAGTGGGTCTGACCGCCACTGCTGACAACCGAAAACAAAAGCGGCATTATTAGCATGCAACCACCAATAGGAGTGGAATTTAACCTTCTCGATAATCTCTGGAATAGGAGTACAAAAGTTATTAAAATATAGAGACTGGCTGATCTCCAGAATTTAACTTGATGAGGTTGACCATGAGTAGGGAGTTAGAATAGCAAGCTAGATCACCGCAATTTAAGCTGATAGCCAAAATTAGACCTTGATGGAGTGTTGTAAGTTCAGCGAACAAGATGTCTTGAGAGTTGTTGATGAAGCCTGAAAACCCAGATATGTAATTGTCAGAGCTGTTGCGAATAACTCCACCGAAACCTGTGCGGATAGTCGATCACCATTGCAGGTGCCATCCACGTTCAATATTGTGCACATATGGTTGTTACTGTTCCATCGAATGAGTCTTGCAGGGGCAGTAGCGCTTGAAGGATTGCACAGGCTAGTGCTGATAGATTCTGCATAACTGAAAATATTAGAACATAAGCGAGTAACAGACATGGTTTCATTGAGGCACATAAGGTTACAGTGTCTCCACAGCCACCACAAAGCCGCAAAGAAAACAGATGTTCGAGAGCATTTAACACCTTCTTGTAACCAGTTAGTAACCGAGTTGGAAAAGAAGAAAGGCTGAGATGCAAAGTCGATTCTCTGCCAAATAATGATGGAAAAAGTACAATCTCTCACACAATGAAGGAATGTTTCATCTTGGTCACCACATCTTGAACAAATAGCCGAGTTTACCATGTTCCTGTGATTAAGCAACGCTAAAGTGGGAGTAGCATCATGACAAGCCAGCCAAACTAAGAACTTTATTTTTTTCAGGGACTTTTAATCTCCAAATCCAATTCCAAGAAACACTAGAATGATTTTCAGCTTCATGAAGGGAGAGCAGCCAATTATATCCACTTTTTGAAGTGTAAATTCCATTCTTAATTTGCGGCCAAACGAAGGCATCCACAATTGAAGGGTTGAAACTTAATTGAGTGTTGTTGATGATGTCGGCTAAGGCTGTGGGGAGGATGGTGTAGAGAGCTTGAGTGTGAAGACCGTTGTTGGTGATAACATCTTTTAAAGTGAGCTGAAGATCATGTATGTCAACAAAGGGGACTTGAGTACCAAGAATGCCAAGATTTCTCCAATTGCTATACCAAAAGGATGAGTTACCTGAACCGGCTCTTCAAGAATATCATTTTTTTAGAACCTTTTTCAACTTATTTGCTAGCACACTAGTACAATGATTTTTTTTGTTCCTCATAGTTTCCCTCCATTGAAGATAATTCTATTTGAGGGAGTATAGCCTATTACGCTAAAGCTAATCCCCCATGGTCAATTATAATAATTGAATTAATGCTTGTGGTTTTTTTTTTTTACCAAAATGACTATGGATCTTATAAAGCTGAAAAAAATATAATTTTAGAAAAACATGATAATTTTATTTAAATATAACTATTAATTAAAAAAAGGCCTCATTTTATAATCTACCTTGGGCCTCAAATTGTAATGGGCCGACTCTGAAAATCTACAATTTAAAAACTTAACCTAATACCAAAATCTGCTCCTATGAACTCCTTATAAATTTGTTGTTAGGTTTACTTTCATAGAACGATCATCGGCGCTTACACCCATCTTCACTTTCTCTCATTCGTAAATATTCTCACACATACTATTTGCAACATTGATTTGATTTTGATATGTAAGGGAGATACAGTCTTTATGATTTCATTTCAGTCAAATCAATTCTATATATATGTTGAATCTAAGGGCATTCATCTATTTTCACCATTGATTATATCTATGTTTTTTTGTTTGCTTCTTTTTTATGGTTTTATTTTCAATTTGTTCTTTACTAGATCTATAACGAGGCAACAAAATCTAATTCATTGACTAACATTTCAGGATTAATCGAATGGAAATCATTGATTTTGTCGTGCACTCGTACAATGTCCAAAACTAATTTCCGACGAGTGTGATTTCTTTGATTAAATATGAAAGAAGGTACGCATGAATGAAAATATGATTTTGTCAAAGTATTATAATTATGAATTTAAGATGTAATATTCTTCATCTATTATAGTTTGTTTCAAATTGATTGGTTTTATTTCAAGGTGTAGTGTCATTTTTATTTGAATTAAATTGAATGCATCTTTTTTTAGGAATGATTTAATAAATCTTGATGGCATAATTTAATCAATGGTTGATAACATGTAATATATTTTTTCTATTTGATATTTTTTAAAATTTATTTTCATCTATTTTTCTAATTATTTTAGAAAATGAATTTTATAAGGAGTAATTTTCTACATTATGTATAAGTATTGTCTTGTATCTTTTTTTTTATTGAATTTGTAAGTGGTATATAGAATGTGGAGATAAATTTTAAAAAGTAGTAATCATTTTTCAATATGAGGAGCTATTATTAGATCTCGAGCAACAATTATTAAATTAAAAATATTTTTTTTTTCCGAAGAACTATGGAGATAAATTATTATTGATATTTGTAGGTTGCCGAAAATTAACATTTCAAAACTTTGAAAATAAAACCGGGGCAAACTATTGCTACCAATGTCATTCTCAAGTTCCGAAGATCTTTTGAAATTTTGAATTTGCTATTTTATAATTTGAAATATTTACAATCTAATAAACATGTGCAGTAAAGGTAGAAAGTTAATTTTGAATTCATTGAATTTACTTATGAATTTAGATTTTGAACAGGTACTAAAAAGGGGAAGATGGCTAAGCCTGCTGCAAAAATCTTTAGATTGATGTCATGAAATGTAGCAAGTAGTGTCTTCATGTTAATTCGCTTCTTGATCTCACGAAATGTAGTACCAACAGTGTATCTTCCATCTTGTAGACAAAACGCAAGTTCGAACAACTTCTTTGGTGTTTAAAAATGACAAAATATGAAGGATAACACTGTCGGGAAAGTCGCTCAGCCTATCTTCATATTCTTCATTATTCTCATTTTCTGGAATGTAATGGAACAAGAAGTTGAGTATCTTGATGTTGTCCTCTTGTATGCCTTGGAGAAAAGTGAAATTCAGTCATAGAATTAGGAATACTTTGTTGTTGAGTTGCTAATGACTGGTTCGCTGAGCTGAACTAGAAGGCTGCAGCAATCGGTAAAACCATGAGGAATACTGTTGTTATTTCTAAATGTGTAGTTTGAATGTTCTAATTGTAATTGTAATTTTAAGTTAGAGCTAGTTTTGTATTATCAAAAAATCAATTGTATTATCCAATATTATATGCAATAGGAATAACAAAGTTCTTTTGATATACAGTCCACACTTATTCTTGGTTGAAAATTTTACTGCTTTACTATTGTTAATAGTTATGAAAAAATGGCATTGGTATTTGCAATAGGGTTTAGAAGACCATGAATTAGGTTGAACCCGCATTGCATATAACCTAACAGCAACAATAAAACATCGAAAAGAGATATATGTGTGCCTTTCTTCAGTGATAATATAATGGAGATTGACAGAGGATTTTGTAGTCTCATGCAGTGTTTTGTCTAAGCTTATATTATTCTTCATATGTGTTTAGCTCGGATGTCCCTAAGTACTAACAGTCAATTCTTTGTGTATCATTATTACAAGGAAAAAGACCATCAATAAGAATGTGACTTTAGTAACAATGACATCGTAACAGTGAAAAATTGTTACCTGATACAATTAGTAACAATTGAAAAAAATGTTAGGTCTAGTACACCAAGCAACTATAGTAAAAATAAAATTTCAGTAAAAAAAAGTTTCTTTATTCTATTTCACTTTATCTCATTCATTATGTGTCACACATTCCATTCTCACTTCACCACCTCCTCCATCGTCACACATTCTCACTTCACCGTCAAGATTCACACTTCATCCACCGAGCTTCACCCTTTCTTCATCTTCACCGATCGAGCATCACAATCGCAAATCCATCAAACTTCATCATCGGACTTGACAATCAACATATTGAACTTCACAATTCCTTTTCCTCTTTCATGCAAAAGTAACACTTCTCAAAATCTTCTTCTTGTTAGCAGCCAACACTCGGGTGGGATTTAGTCCCATATTGGATAAATAAGATTCTTGAGAATAGTTTATAAAGAGGAGGCACTCCTCATCGTACAAGCCGGTCTTGTAACGATGAGTTAGGCCTCGATATTCGTTACATGGTAGAGCCTATCGGGTCCATCGTTGGGCTTCCTACATCTCCACGCTTTAGGCCCATTGGGCCGGGCTGAAGTGTGAGGGGGTGTGTTAGCAGCCAACACTCCATCGGATAAATAGGATTCTTGAGAAGAGTTTATAAAGAGGAGACACTCCTCTTGCTTAAGAACAAGAAATTGAACTTCTTGCTTAAAAACAAGAAATTGAACTTAATTTGTTGACATTGTTATGGAGTAAATTCTTACAGTAATCTTCGTGTATAATGAAAGACCATTTAAATCAAGGAATGTCCTCCATATCATCAACTCTCTTCTACAAGCCTTCTACATACAAGCCAAATCACCTTAGACGGTTCTTGCGTCTTTTCCACAGTAGATGTGAATATTAAGTTGGGAGAGCATGTGGCCTCCTACTTGCACAGTGTCGTAATTTATTTCGCTATGGCACAAACCAAATGAGATCGCTGGAACGTCTATATGCCCCCCCCAAGCAACTTCTTATTTCCTTGTATAATCCATTCCCCTGTATCCAATTGCAACTTCTTAGGGAGTGGATTTGTTATCTTGCTCACAATTTTGTGATTTTTTTTTTAAATCTAGGTGTGTTTGATGTTGCTGCGTCCGAAGAATAAAACATTTAACTGTCTTATTAATGTTGATTAGGAATTGGATTTTTGATCTTGCTCAGTTTTTGTGTCTAATTGATGAAATAATGTGACATTTTTTTTTAGTCTAGAAACCTTGCAACACTTTTTACTTCTCAAAAATTATAAATATGTGACAATTTTTTTTTTAATGTTACAAGTGATACAAAAATATAATTAAGTAACATTTTTATTGTTACTATAATAATATAAATTGTTACTGAAGATGTTTAGTAACATAGGCTTATTCTAACAATTGATCAAATGTTAAAAAGTTTAATTAGTAACATTTTTCTTGATTATGTTTTAGTGTGTACATTTTAGAGCATGAGGATCATCAATGTTGTCTCTTTGGTGTCACTGAACATGAATATAACATACTCAACCAAAAAATCTACGACAATATTTAAGGTAGAAGGAATATAGTAAAATTGATATAACATTTGTAAAGTTGTTTGATAGTCAATGAAACGTGCAGGCTCTTAAAGAATGTTTCGGTTTTTACCCTCTGCTATACCGTTATATTGTGGTGTATAAGTGCATGTCTGGTTCATAATCCAAATTTTTTTTTTCTTTCTAAAATAGCAGGAGACTGATTTTTAAACTTGTGACCATATCAGAATTAAACACTTGAGTGTTGAATTCAGTTACTACGTACCTTTTTTGAAAATTTTGGAAATACCATTGAAAAATTTATGTTAAGATTTTAGAAATATACCCAAGTCACCCTAGTAGAATCATCAATGAAAGACACAAAGTATCAACTATATAACCTATAGTTGAAGAAGTAGAGAAAAAGAACCCCACACATCTATGAAGAAACAGAAAAAAAAGGAAATGGGCTTCATTTATACTTATTTTGAAAGGAACATGGTGATTTTTAGCATAAATGCAATGTTCACATCATAAACTAGAAGCATAAACTCTTTCGAACAAATATATTTTTAGCATAAATGCAATGTTCACATGATAAACTAGAAGCATACACTCTTTCAAACGAAAAAAAGAACAAATATTCTATGTAAGAAAAAGATGGATGGCCAAATCTACAATGCCATAAGATAATCCTCAATCTCTATGATGAATCTTGTGTTAGTTGAAGAACTTGATATATTTTTTGTCGTAATCATCTTGCCCCTTCCAACACCAATCGTCATCTTCACACAATTCTCTTGAAGCACACAATGTGACAAATGAACGGTTATAGAACAATTAACATTTTTAGTAATTGTTCTAATGGATAGAAGATAGTTAGCGAGGTTAGGTGCAAGTAAGACTGGGGATAAGGGAAGTGAAGAAGAAAGTGAGACATTTCTAGATCAAGAGATCGACGTAGGAGTCCCATTAGCAATTTGGACAGACTTAACATGTGAAGGAATTAGTGAGTCAATCAAAAAAGAATGACTAGTCATGTGATCAATGGACACTGAATCAATAACCCAAGTGTTAGTAGCAGCAAGAATGAAAGCCAAACCAAAATTTCCTTTCTCCGGAGATACCCGAGTTACATGAAGAGCAGGATTTGGATTATTAGTGGAAGAATCTTGTGCAGTTTTTTTACTTTTACTTTTAGCTTTCTTGAGTTTGTACCAGTCTGAATAGCCATGCTCTTCCAGAAAAAGTCCTTCGTATATGATGTTTTGTTGCAATGAATGCAGAAACAAGAGAAAGACTTAGAAGAACATGAAGATGTTGTTGTCCAATAGTTGTTCTTTTGGACAACAAGGGTTGATACTTCTAATTGATCTTCTATATTCAAGACTTGGCAAAGGATAGGCTGCTAAGACTCGCGAATAGGCTTCTTTAAGACTTGGCAAAGGATAGGCTGCTAAGATTAAGCTACTAATGTAGTTTAGGTGGTGATCAAGACCAACAGAAAATCTTTAGGCTCGATCGTCAGCAATGTGTTTCTTCCATTTCTCAATTTCATTTGGACGCAATATGTCATTGGGTCTGGGATAATCAAGTTCCGAAAAAAATGGAATTCAGATCATTGTAATATTATGAAAGTAGACGACCTTCTTGAGGGAATTAAAATGACTTCTTCATTAGTTCATAGAATTGAGAAGAATATGAGAAATTAAGATAGCTCCTTTTGATAGCATCCAAGACAGCTTTGGTCGTGGAATTTATGAGCCAAGCCTTGATGAGTGCAATTTTTGCCTCCCAATTATCATAACTTGAATCGCTCTCTGCTGGAGCAGCTTTCCTTCCATTGATGTATCTTTTTTCTTGTTCCAGTTATCTGCTTCTCCATCACTTGAGACCAAACAGGGTAGTTAGACCCATCGGATTTTATATAAATTGTTGGGAAGGAAGTTTCGTGAACGGTCACCCTCGACGACGCTGTGGATGATGTCTTCTGGGAATGATTCTACAACGGTCATATCCGTTGGAACACGTTCTGTGGAACATTTCGTTGGAAAGTTTGTCGGTAATGTTCCTCGAAAACGCGCCTTAAAAATAACTCCCGCAACGATCACCTAATGGTCACATTTTGATGCACTCTGTGGACACTTTCCTCGCAAAGTTCCTAAAAAAAAGTTAGAACTGTACGTCCTACAGCAGTCGCATCAAACTATTTTCCAAGAACTTTTATAGGACCATCGTAGGGCGTACAATTCCACCAAAAATTGTGAGGATAGTGTGTTCATGAAAAATTCTGAAAGGAAAAATCTATTTTTCTTCTAGCAATTGACCACTGCCAAATTTACTTAGGCTTTTAAGGGGATGGGAATGGAAGACTTTGGAGGGTTGGAAATATAGGGGAAAATAGTAAAATCTTTCACTTTTTTTGAAAGAGTGATTTTTTAAAGAATGATAAATTTTTTATTTTTTTTTTGGTTACAAAGCTAATCAAAGACAAAAGAAAAGAAAGCAAGAAACAAAAGGAAAACTAGGCCCTACAGAAGAAGACTCTCGAGGCGTCACTCCGAAGCAGCAAGAGGAGGTCTTGCGGAGGAGCAGAGTGGATGAAGAAATTAGCATTGGACGCAGCCCCTAACTTTGCCATGAAATCAGCACTTTGGTTACCTTCTCTGAGAGTATGATAAACTGTAAAATTATTGGTAGCCAATATATCCTTAATGTTCTTTATAAGGACTGCATACACATGATAATGCGGAGTGTCCCCCTTTATGAGATTAATGGAGAGAAGGGAATCCGAGTAACAAGCCAAATCATCTATACCCATGTCAATAGCCATGCGCAGGCCGTGATAGATTGCTGTTTGTTCAGCCAACAAAATGTCTTCTGAATGGGAGATCATACCTGAGAAAGCCGAAAGGAAAAGACCCCCATTATTGCGAAAAATGCAGCCAAAACTAGTGCGGGTTGGAGTACCATTGCAACTCCCATCAACATTCAGAATGATGCCCATATGATTGTTGCAATTCCACTTGACATAACGATCTTCGGAAATTACGGCATCATCATTCTTGAAAGTCGAAATAATGGTGTCAACCGAATTATAGATATTGGAGAAAAGGTAGTATCCAGACCAAGTTTCATTGTTGAGACACATCAACTAAGAACAAAATGGAGTGAGAAGAGTTGGTACCATTCCAGATCCATTCTGTAGTGCATGTAGTAGAGTAGAAATCATGACTCAAAAATCCAACTTTGTGCCAAATGATTTTAGAATGAGTGCAATCACGAACACAATGAAGGAAAGTTTCTTTGTAATCTCTACAACGGGTGCAGGTGGCCGAGGGAGCTATTTTGCGATGGTGAAGTAAAGTTAGTGTTGGGACAGCATCATGACACGCCAACCAAACAAGAAATTTGAAGAATATTAATGCTTATGATTAATATATTTTTAATTTTAAGAATATTATAACTACATAGATTAAATTTGAAGAATTCATGTAAACCCTCCAAAATCCTCCAAAACTCTCCTCCAATACAATTTTTGAGTTCCCACAAATGAGGAGGATTTAGTATTATAAAGAAAAATGAACCCCCAAAGCCTTCCCCACTCAATCTCATATATTTCTTCCACTTGCTCATTTTCCTTTTTTTTTCAAACTCCTCCCCTCCCTTCCCCTACAAACTCACAAATAAAGATTTAGGACCCGTTAGGATTAGCTTATTTTAGAGCGTATATAAAACAGCTTATGCAAATAAATAAGTGTTTATGTATTATTTATAAGTTTTTAAGGTAGTTTATGAAAAAACCGTTTATGAAGATACAATTTTCATTAGTGAAAGCTTATAAATTAAAATAAAAACTTATTTATTTACATAAGTTATTTTTCATAAGGTCAAAATAAGCTCAAACCAAACGGGGCCTTGGTGATGATAATTTTTGGGTTAATATATGTTTACCCCTCTGTAATATTTTCAATTTCAAGTTAACCCCCTGTAAAATATTTTGTTTAGATTTCAACCCTATAATATAATGTGAAGTACTTTAGTTTTGGACCTTCGTGGATTTTGACTGTTCAAAATCGATGATATCGCAGAGGCGTAAACCAAAATTCTCTCAAATTACGGGGGGAGAAAGTACCTTAAATTTTGAAATGTGATATCATGAAAGTCCAAAACCAAAGAATCTTCAAATTACAGTGTTGGAATCATAACCAAAAATAATACAGGGGTAAACTAGAAACCGTTGATATTACAAGGGATAAACATATATTAACCCACAGTTTTTTATAGAGTGAATCATCAAGTTTGTCCTTGAATTTTCACGAATTGGCCAAAAACATCCCTCAATTATGTGAAATAACAATTTAATCCCTGAATTTGTCAAATGTCAATCAAGTTAGTCCTTCTGTTCAACTGTGGCGTTAACGGTGATGACGTGGCCGTTAACCTCTCACATCTCAGACGCCACATAAGTAAGGACTAATTTGGTCGATAATAGCAAACATTTCAAAGGACCAAATTGATTGATTTGCAGAAAATGTTTTGGCTTTCTTCTCCAACAACTCTTTCTTCCCCAACGACTTTTTCTTCCCCAAATATATAAAATTGGGACCCTAATTATACTATATGTAATCTTCCCCAATTTCAATAATTTTGCTTCAAGAAATTTTGAGGATTTTGGATTTCAGATTCAATAAAAAAATTAGGGTTGAAGTTTTTTGAATTGGGAAAGAACGTTACCACTTATTATTGGAAGAAATTTTGGTGATTTTGGAGTGTAGATTACATATAGTATAATTAGGGTCCCAATTTTATATATTTGGGGAAGAAAGAGCCGTTGGAGAAGAAAGCCAAAAGATATTTTGTAAATCAATCAATTTGGTCCTTTGAAATGTTTGCTATTATTGACCAAATTAGTCACTTTACGATATCAATGCAACATTTGTTATTTTTTCCATTACTATACCCTTATTTAATTAATTTCATTCAACTTAAATACTCCACTACTTACAATTAATAAGGGTATTTTAGTAAACAATATTAATTTTACCATTGAAATCAACACAATTAATCATTTCCTTAATAATCGTGCAAAAACCTTAAACGATTGTAATTTATAAGATCTTTTATTATAATAATGGTTAGAAATTCACCATTATCTTTAATTTCTTGTTAATCAAGCAAGTACTTTCTACTTACCCAAGTCAGGAATCCCTCAAAAAAAAAAAATATATATATATATCTCCGGCCTTCGATTTCCCTACCCCCAAACAAACAAACAATCTTCTCCTGCAAGCAAGCAAGCGAACCCTAATCTCTCCTCTCAATGGCTGCTTCCTCTCTTACCGTCAACCGCTTCCTCTCCTCCGCTGGTCTCCTCTCAAAGTCTCTCTTTCGACCGGTCGCCTCTTCTTCCCGTTCTTTCAACGCCAACGCCAACGTCACGCCCCCCTTCTTCACCCCGTTGCTGCTTACCGCTATTTCAACACCAACACACCCCAGCACAATCAACACCGCAACGACGTGGGTCATCCCTCTTCTGGTACCATATCTTCAACTCTTATGTCATGTTGATCTGATTGATTGATTGATACTTAACTGTTTCTTTTTCTTTGTTTTGTTGTTTTTAGATTCCTCCAATCAGTTTTCTAAAACTAATAGAGCCTTGAACGAATTCATTAACACGGCGTATCAATTAATAGATGACTTAATCGGAGAAGGCTTCTCTGTGAAAGAGAAGGATGATTCTCTACGTATTCGTCAGCATATGTTCGGACTCGAGAAGGAGGATGTGGAAATATTTGTGGATCACAAAACTCTTACTCTTACCTTTAAAGGTACTAACCAAAATGAGGGATGTGGTCATGGAATCTATATGACATATGATTGGACCGTCATAATATTCCTAAGGGCCTAAAAGACCTCCAGAAAAGGCTTTTAGACCCTCTCAGAGGCCTCGCTGCCCTCCAGAAGGGCCCTAAAGCCCAAGGCGCGTCCTTCTCAAGACGCCACCTTTATTTGCTTCTAGAAACCTCTAGAGCACGCCTAAAATACCTAAATACCCATGTTACTTGTTGCCTAAGTGACCACAAATCAAGCCCATAGAGGGCTATAAACACAACCCTTGAGAGCTTTCTCAAGGCATGACCAATACAATACAAACCCTAATTCTTATTGTACTTTTTGACAAGTACAATAAGAATGAGGTACTAACCAAAATGAGGGATGTGGTCATGGAATCTATATGACATATGATTTAAATGGGAAACCTTACAGGATTGATGAGATTAAAGCTAAGATAAAAAAAGATGGTGTCCTCAAGATTGTTGTGCCTAAGATGAAGATGGACGACAAGGAAAACTCATGAAAGGATTATTGTCAAGATTGAATAGAAGAAGAATATGGTCTCTTGAGTCATTTTGTTTTTTTTCTCTTTTTAGTCTTTTTATAGTGCTTTGTTTTCCTCTTTTTAGTGCAAATTGCGATCTAGGTTTTAAGCATATTGAGACTTCAACTTTCATTGTAATGATATTTACTTGAAAAGTAATGAATTGAGCTTTTTAATTTGTAAATATGTCTGGTTTTGATTTCTTCGAATAATGTCATGTGATGATGTGCGAGGCTATCTACTAATGGATGTGACATGTACATGATGCTACTCCAATTATGATCATATCAGGTTATACCAAAAAAAAAGTAAAACAAAAATAAAACTAGTATTATAAGTTAGGGGATGAATTCTGTAAGTGGGTTTCCTTGAGAATTTGGCTTGGTTTCGGGTATATATATTCATATTCCCCTTCAAGTTTATCTAATCTTGGGACCAATTTGAATCTTTTTAAACGTAGACGACCAACTTAAAACTAAAAATAAAAGTAAGATATAGTTGTTTACAATTTTTTTCGGATTTTGATCCTAGCTTGCATTTGAAAATATATAGGTATATTTGTCATGGGATTTGGGGACCTTTGGAATGATAAAATTGGAAGCATATTTTATAAGTTTTAGAGTTTGATTCTTTTTTTTTTTTTAGGGAAGAGTTTGCTTCTTTTATTTACCCCTTTTATGGGTTGTTGGATTTAAGGTTGTAAAAATCGGGACTTTACTTCAGGTCGAAAGGGAATAGCAAAATCGGGACTCGTAAAATTGCAATCAAAATCGAAGGATTTTACTCAAGGACTTTTGTATAATCGATATAAGAAATTGTAAAATCGCAATCAAAATCGATGAATTTTACCAAAAAATAATAATATTAAATATATGTTATAAATGGTATATAATCATAAATGACTGAGTTTATAAGAAATAGTAAAATCGCAATCAAAATCGATAGATTTTGCCTGTTTTAGGATTTTACTATGGATTTGAGTCGTTGAAGGTGAAGAAAGTCGCAAAATCCTAGATTTTAGGATTTAAGTCGGGATTTTGACAACAATAGTTGGATTAAGGGTATATATGCACATCTGATATGTTTATGCTTGTTGATTGTGATTGTTGATGCTCTTCACCACCACTGTTTTTGGCTAGATGGGGAATCACCTCTCTTAGTAAGGGATTCTATGAATTTTCATTCTCAAACATTGAAGATGTTAGAAGAGTAAGATCTATAAATTCATGGAAATTGGAACCTGGTTATCTTAAATTATTCACTTGGTCAAGAGATTTTAATCCTAATTTACGAAAGATAAATCAGCGCAAGTTTGCGTCAAGCTTTATGGCTTATCATAAGAATATTGGCGTCCGAAAATCCTATTTGCTATAGCGAGCAACGTAGGAAATCCTATATGTACTGATGATGTCACTAGTAAACCTATTTTTGAAAGAACTTTTGGCTAATATGTGAAAGTTCTAGTGGATAAAGGACTTAAACAACCTATTAGATATAAGGTGTTAGTTGAGTTCCAGATTTTTGCACTCACTGCAAAATGGTAGGTCATTATTTGGAAATATGTAAGTACAATTCAATGAAGAGGAAATTCAAGATAGAGAGCCAAAACAAAGAAATAGAAGAACAGCAAGACAGGAGCCAAAGCAAGCTTATGTAATTGTTACTGATAACAAAAAAGGAAAGGGAAAAGCTATAGAAATTGTGGAGTTGGAGGGTACATGAAACAAAAATAACGTAGAGTTAGATAACTTGCCTGAAAAGGAAACATATGGTTAGATTTCATCAGGAGGCAGGGGAAAAGAGTTGAACAATATGGCAAATTGATACAATGTGCTAGCTATAGAAATTGATGCTAATTTGAAGAAAGAAGTAGATGATGAGATTGATAGACAAAAATTTCACATTTGAAGAATGAAGAAAATGAAAATGATAATATGAATGATGATAGACCACATATGCATTCAGAGAATGGTAATCATTCAAATGGCGCAAATGAGTCTGAATTTGTGGATGCCACATAAAGAAGTATACAATGAGAATACCGAGGAAGAACAAAATGAAGTTAATCAATTAAACAAGGAGATCATTCATGTTGTTGTTCAAAGGGATATGGACTTTTTGAATGAATCTTGGGCCAAGATGGCTGAGTTAGAGAAGAAATGAAAAGATGATGAGATAGCTTGCAAAGACAAAATAACTAGCAATGATGATTCAACAACTAATAGCTTTCAAGAAGTTTTGTCCAGATCAGCAAAGAAGGCAAAATATAAAGAAGATAGCTCAGAAAAGTAACTATAGTACCATGTCAATGGTAGGCAGTAAAATTGTTCCACCATGAAGTGTCTTTTCTGGAATGTTAGAGGTTTGGCTAGCTCCCCTTTAGTATTGAAAAGGTTAATTACTGTAAATAAACCTAGTTTTGTTTTGATTGTCGAGCCTTGGATGCACTATAAATCTTTTCCTACGAGATTGCTTGCAAGGTTGAATTTAAATTTATTCGCTGTCAATGATAGAGATAGTTTAGCTCCAAATATTTGGTGCATATTCTCCAACAACTTAAACCTTACATTTATGTATATTGATAGCCAACAAGTAACTTTTTTTATAAATGAGAACAAGACTCAGTCAATTACATCCATAGAAGACAGTTTTGGCAAGCCTTAACCCTTTTTCACTCTCAGAATGATGTGCCCTGGGGGAATTTAACATCATCCTTGGCGCCCATGAACACAAAGGAGCCCACCTTCCAGCCAAATTACCTATGGAAGATTTTATTTAATGGACTGAATCAAACAATTTAATCCATCTGGCTACTAAAGGGACCATTTACAGATGGTCTAATAGAAGAAGTGGTTCACATCTGACTGAAAAGAGACTAGACAAAGCCATATGCAACCAGAAATGGATGGATATGTGCTCTTCTATCTCTTGTTCCACTCTTTTTCGACACAAATCAGATCATGACCCAATTATTTTAGACTTTCAACTTCATGAAACTATTTTTGCTTCTCAGTTCAAATTTCAGAAAATGTGGTCTAGCCATCCTGACTGTAAAGCTATCATTGAAAACTTTTGGAACACTCATGTCATAGGTTGTCCAATGGTTATTTTCAATAAGAAATTGAAACTGTTGAAAAAGGAATTAAAAGTTTGGAACATGAACTCTTTTTAGTAATATACATGAGCAAGTCAAAAAAGCTGAAGAGAAAGTTGAGCAAGTGCAGCTTCAGATTCAGATTTCAGGTTACAATGATAAGTTAACAATTCAAGAAAGGTAAGCTCAAAGTATGCTAGATTCAGCTCTGAAGATCGAGGAAATTTTTTGGCAGGAGAAATCAAGAGTCAAATGGCATGATGAATAAGACAGAAACACCAGATACTTCCATAGAATGGCTAAGATCAAGAATGCAACAAAACTCATATCAACCATAATAACGGAGATCAAGTTATCTCAAACCAAGAGGAAATAGCAAGTCATATAATCCACCATTATGCAGATTTATTTAATAACTCTTCAATTTTGCAGCATGATGGACTTACATAAGAAGTGATTCCAAATTTGATAAAAGATCAAACTAATGCTATGATGACCATTTTACCCTCAAATGAAGAATTTATAATGTAGTGCTTTCTTTGAACAGTGATAGTGCACCAGGTCCAGATGGTTTTGGTGCCCACTTGTATCAAACATATTGGGAGAGGGGCCAGACAGGGAGATCCGAGATCCCTTGTCCCCTTTGTTATTTTGCTTGGCAGAAGACGTTTTGACTAGAGGTTTAACAAAGCTTGTTAATGATAATCATCTGGAGCTCATCAAAGGGATTAGACAAACGAATATTCCCTCTCATACTTTTTATGTTGATGACATCATGGTGTTCTGTAAAGGAAAAACTTTTTCTATCAATGCAGTTATAAATCTTTTCAACAGATATGCTAGCTGTTCAGGACAAGTTATCAATCCAACAAAATCCATTTTCTTCTCAGGGTCTATGTCAACTCAAAGGCAAGCCTTCATTGCTAACCTTTTAGGGTTCTCAGTTGGCTCTCTTCCAATCTCTTACTTGGGAGCACCAATCTTCAAAGGTAAACCTAAAATTATTCATTTCCAAGCCATAGAAGACACAATTTGATTGAAACTTTATGCCTTGAAGGCATCTTTGTTGTTCATAGCTGGAAGAGTTCAGCTGGTCAAATCTGTTAACCAAAACATGCTACTCCATACCATCCTCATATACTTTAGGCTAGTGGCTTTAATCAAAGAAAGTGAAAGATGGATCATGAACTTCATTTGGAGTGGTGATGTGATGCAGAGGAAATTGGTAACTGTTTCTTGGGCCAAATGTTGTCAACCTTTGTGTGAGGGAGGTTTGAGCTTGAGATCTATCTCAGCATTGAATGAAGCTGCTAAACTCAAATTATTTGGGATTTGTTTTCAACTCAAAGGAACAATGCGCTGACCTGTTGAAGTTCAGAGTTCTTAGAGGTGACAGAACAATTGCTTATCATGTTTTCTCTTCAGTTTGAAGTGGCATACAAATGCATTTCAACGAAATAAAAGATAATGGTATTTGGCTATTGGGAAATGGTCCAAATATCAATTTTTGGTTTGGTAATTGGAGTGGTCAAAGGCTTTCAGATGCTCTCTCAATTCCTGAACACATTCAGCCTCATCTCAAATCAAAGGTAAGTGACTACATCACAAACAATGAATGCGATATTCCATTAGCTCTGAAAAATTATTATCCTAATATTCTCAATATTTTTGAAAGTACAATTATTCCTATGGAACAAAAGGAAGATGAACTGTGTTGGTCAAAATCGGATTTTTGACATTTGGCTCTCAAATATGCTTATACTTATCTCAATCCTCCTTCACACAATTTGTTTTAGGTTAAATTAATTTGGAATATTAGTATTCCTCCCTCAAAATTTATGTTAATGTGTGGAGAGTCATGCATAACAAGCTTCCCACGGATGATAACTTAATGCTCAGAGGTTGTTCAATTACATCAATTTGTTGCTTGTGCCTCGAGGCTACAAAAACAATCAATCACATTATGTTTGATTGTTGGTATGCAAGGAACATTTGGAGCTGGTTCTCTCAGATTGTCAATTGTTCTTCAATTAATTCTTCAGCTGAAATGTGGAAAATGATGGCAAAGTAGTGGTCCCCTCAATGTATAGTCACAATCATGTCTGCTATCATATACATAGTGAATGTTATATTGTTCGCCAAGAACCAAATCAGATTTAACAACAAAGAAATTCACTGGAAATCCTATATCTCTTGTATTATTTCAAATGTTAACCTATCAGGGAACAATACTAAAAAATATTACAAATTCAGTCTCTGATTTCACTGCTCTAAAAGCTCTAGATGTTAGAATTCAACCTCCTAAGGCTCCTACTATCAGAGAGGTAATTTGGAAACCTCCAATACAAAACTAGATTAAATGCAATTCAGATGGTGCATCAACAGGTATCAATGGCTTAGCTGCTTGTGGAGGTCTCTTTAGAAGTAGTCAGACAATTCACTTTGGAAGCTTTGTAGACAATCTAGGAACAACCAATGCTTTCAAAGCTGAATTAGTTGAAGCTATGTTGGCTATAGAGATAGCTTTTCATAAAGGTTGGCATACTCTTTGGCTAGAGACAAATTCAAAACAGGTAGTCAAAGCTTTTAGATCCATTACTTTAGTTTCTTGTGTGTTAAGAAACAGATGGCTAAATTGCATACAACTCACAAAGTCTATGAATTTTATTGTATCTCACACTCTTAGAGAAAGCAACCATTGTGCGAATAAGATGGGTAACTTGTGATACATAGTTCATTCTTTAACTTGGTGGAACGAGGTTCCTGATGAAATCAACATTGACTATATTAGGAATTTGTCAGGTCTTTCTAATTTCAGGTTTTCTTAAGCTTTGAAGGGTTTAGGCTCTATGTCCTCCTTCTTTTGTGTATTTTACCTTTTTCTTTTATATGAATTAGGGTAGCAATGCTCCCTTTTTGGTTAAAAAAAATAATACTACTTGCTTCCTAAGTCATCAGATCCAAAAATTTAAATACTTGCGGTTCGGTTTGGATGATTTCTTAAAAAATATTTGATTCAGTTTTATACGGTCTAGCTTGGATCAGTTTTTGATATTTAAATTATGATCGGGATTCGAACCCAAGACCTTGCATATGTTATGAATTGTCCTTACCAACTGAGTTAAGCTCACGACGACATTTAAATTAGAATTTACTACTACTATAAAAAAAAAATCATACTCCAGCAAAATTTCATAATTATCCTCGGTTAAATTTGTCACTAGCAAATTGTTGAGATATTGATATTTATTATATTTAATATAGTATGATCTGTTAGTATCATTAGGAGTTATGATAGGATTGCACTCCTATTTAGATCATATCTCATGTATATAAATAGTTGGTTTTCATTCCTTTCAATATTATGAGAAATATTCATATTCAAAATGGTATATAGAGCAATGTTTTTCTTTGGGTTTTGCCAACAAGGCTAACTCTAGTTTTTTAGTTTGTTTGGTCTCAAGTCAACTGTGAGAGCAAAACCACCGTTGATAGTTATCGGAGCCACCGACATAGACACGCGCTCTGAAATTAGAATCAGACGGCGCCATTCTGCTTTCCGCCACCAAACGTCAATTTACGCGTCGCCTTCCCGCTGCTTTTAATCGCCACTGTCATCATCTGACTCACCTTGCTGTTCTATGTTTTTTGGGACCATCACAAAACTTGGGTTCTACTTTTTAGAGGTCGTTCGAAGATTTACTGAAGGACCGTTCGCAATTATTTGGTGCCTTTCAGACATTTTGTTCAAAGATAAAGAACCAATTTGGAAAAGGAATTCGAATTTTATGGAGTGACAATGCAAAAGAATATTTTTTTTTGCACCATTGAACTATTTGATGGCTTCCCTTGATATCATACATCAATCAAGTTGTCGCCACACACCACAACAAAATGGCGTCACTGAAAGGAAACATCGTCGTTTAGTTGATACAACTCGAACCTTATTGATCAATGCTCATGCACCTTTTAAATTTTGGGGTGACGCTATTCTCACTGCTTGTTATTTGATAAACCGTATGCCATCCTCAGTATTGGATAATGAGATTCCACACTCACTCTTATCTCCTAAGGACCCTTTGTATAGAGTCCAACTTCGTGTGTTCGGCTTTACATGTTTTGTTCATGATCTCACTCCAAGTAGCGATAAATTGTTTGCACGAGCTGTCAAATGTGTGTTTTTGGGCTATTCTAGAACCCAAAAGGGGTATCAGTGTTATTCTCCATCTACACGTCGCTTTTATATTTCAGCAGATGTTACTTTCTTCGAGGATACACCATTCTTTGCTTCACCCACTACAACTAGTTCTACAACAGATGTTACTGATTCTCAGGTGATACCTATTCCTCTATTTCACTCAATATTTGAGCCACATGTCTCTACTCAAAGTTCTCCACAGTTACAAGGTAACCCTGAGTTCCGCCGTTACGGTAATATTTTTGAGCGTCGACATGTTGAAACTCCAGAAACATCTCCTATTGATTCTAGTGATTCTAGTGATTCGACTACTGTTCCAATCTCCTCTCCTGTTGTTGTCCCACCTGAGCCTTCTAATTACTTACCTATTGCTCTTCATAAAGGCAAAAGGTCAACTGCTAATCTTCATCCTATCTACAACTTTTTGAGTTACCACCAACTGTCTTTTTCCTACTTTGCTTTTGTTTGTGCTTTGTCATCTGTCTCAATTCCTATGACAGTTCATGAAGCATTATCTCACCAAGGATGGAAACAAGCCATGACTGATGAAATGGTAGCTTTAGAATCCAACCATACTTGGGAGCTTGTTCCACCTCCTTCTGGAATATCTGTTGTTGGTTGTAGGTGGGTGTTTAATGTCAAAGTGGGACCTGACGGATAAGTTGATCGATTAGTGGCTAAAAGCTATACTCAGGTATATGGTCAAGATTACATTGATACCTTCTCACCAGTTCCTAAGATGAATATGTTCGCCTCTTTATAACTATGGCTGCCATGAAACGTTGGCATTTATTTCAGTTGGATATCAAGAATGCCTTCTTGCATGGTGACTTGGGAGAAGA
>Ga0315915_1001764_pt1 | contig 26685 bp, 15 predicted proteins | sample MpolbnodulesMG_FD_207738 | JGI IMG/M metagenome (GOLD analysis project Ga0315915, IMG submission 207738) | Medicago polymorpha root nodule microbial communities from Los Angeles, California, United States - branched nodules | ecosystem: Host-associated > Plants > Roots > Nodule | place: USA...
CTATTAACTTTGTTTTCTTACCAAATAATATTACCAGTTGTGTTCCTGAATTTCTTCTTTGTTAATAATGAAAAGAAATTGCAATCAGAAAAGGAACCGATGAGACATTTGTGACTCTAAAAAAAATGTTTTAGTACGGTATATCAATTTTGGAAGCAACAATATACCAATCAAAATGGAAGTGGCTTAGTGGTGAAAATTGTAAAGTGTAGTCATATGGTACCCGATTCGATTCCTTGCAAAACCTTTTTTTCAAAAAGTTTATTCAGACCCGCCAAAAAGGGCGGGATTAGGGTTAAGTCAGACTGTCTAACATTTATATATATAAAGATTATGTTTCTTTTGCTAATTCGACCTGAGAAATCTTGGAACTATTAGATTGCAAATTGAGTTCTATTTTTATTTTATTTTATTTTATGATGATTGTGTGGGGAAGTCCATGTCGCAAATGTCATATTTCTCAAAAACTTATGCATCCTTTAAGTTGTAATAGTGGATAAAGCCTCAACTTATATCCATTAAGAAAAATAGTCTATAATAACTACAACAAATTTAATTTGACTTGGTGTTGGTGGAATTGGTCCAAGGATGTCACTCCCCCAAGTGTTGAAGGTCCATGTAATCACTATGTGATGAAGTATCTTGGGTGATTGATATGAATGATTGGCAAACCTCTGATACTCTTTGATTCTTTGCACAATTTCTTTGCAGTATGCTTGTAGGGTTGGACAACAATACCTAACGTGAGGACTGAGGACACTTGAGGCCATTGTCCTAGATTTGATAGTCATTAGTGGTGTAAAAGTAATTTAATTGTTATATTGACAGACACGATGACGAAGCTAGCAATATTTTTATGAGGTGACCACATGTATATACTTTTTAAAACTAATTTAACTTAAGCAACAAAAAAAAAATCACAATAACTATTACTCTCTCTGTTCCTTTTTAAGTGGTTTTTAGCGTGAATTTTTCCTTACTATTTAACTTTCGTTTTGATATTTTAAGGGTACGATTTGTCAATTACTCTTATATTTTTCAATAAAACTAATTAATGCTATATATTTGGAAAAATAAAGTTTGCTTTTTAAAACAAAGTTTGTTTGTTTTGTTTAAAAACAAAATTTGTTTCTTGTTATCTTCAAATTTAAACAAATATAGGTTGGTTTGTTAATGATGTTTCAACAACAATATTTAAATCTCGTAAAGGAGTAATCTCAACATTCAAATCTATGTCGCACGGTGTGAATCTAACATTGGTTGAAGCCATAGTTGACGCCTTAATTTTGGTTAAAGGAGTTGGAGGAAAATTAATTTTTATTTTTACTTTTTGATTAATGTGAAGTTGTAATAATTTTGATATAGACTTAAAATAATTAAAGAGATATGCACAATATTTAGAAAATTGAAAATTGTTTATTATAAGAGAAAGATAAAGCACGCACAAAAATAGAAATTTGTTGGAGAAAGAGAGTAGTAACTAACAATTGCTTGTTACATATTAAATTTATTGGAAAGATAAAAGTGCGTGCAAAAAAATAAGAAATTATTAATGGATTAAAATAAAGGTATAATAAGAAAAAAAATGTGTAAAAATACACTTCGTTATTTTTGTGTTAAAATTCTAAAATGACACTTAAAAAGGAACGGAGGGAGTACTTACTTTTTTTTAAATAAAGGAGACTTGCCAAAGAAGCAAGCCCCTAGAAATATTATAGATAATCAAGAAAGATACAAGAAAGAGGGGGGACAAACAACCAAAAACCCTCCACAAATTAACAAAACCTGGAGTAAGGCAAGCCTAATCTATTTCTAGTGAAGGCTTCACTAATCTGTTGAGGCAAATGATCCCACCAAAAAGAAGTGTTCAAACTAAGACCTATATTAGCCAATTGATCTGCACAATGATTGCCCTCCCTATACATATGAGTTACAAAAAAAGACATAGAAGAAGTTAAGTGAATCCAGTTGATCTGCGGAGGGAGTACTTACTAGCGAAAAGACGGGCACGTTTATTGTGCTAACATTTAAAAATTATGAACGTTGTTTTTTTTTTTATGAAATTTTGATTTTGATTAAAACTAAAAATATAAATGTTTGTTGCATTTTAGTGACACCAACAACATTCTTTATTTCTTTAAAAAAAACAACAATCTTTATTGCAGAAAAAGTTTTTTAAGGGTATAATTGGAATAATAAAAAAGTAAGTATAAATATACTCATCTAATTTGTTACATTTTTTAAATGATAAAGAAAAATAAACTAGACATATATATATATATATATATATATATATATATTCATATCATGTTTGTTACAATTTTTTAATATTTAAATTTATCCTTATCTATTTGTTACACGTATTATTTGTATTGAAAATTGAGGACATTTTTGGAAAGAAAAACCCAACTCAAAATAGCTGAAATAGGTTGTTTTCTTTATATATAGTATAGATATAAAATGTTCTGCATAAAATATACACTTGATTCAATGAGAACGAATTATACTAAAAATGCAACAATAGTAGCTGTTTATGAAAATTGAACCCCGACTCAAATTCATTCATAATTGCATTTGAGTTAAACTAACTTATTTTATATGTGTGGTTGGTTGTGGATGTGGGCCTACTATTGTCTTATTTTATTTATTAAATAAACCAATTATTATTATTTATCTCATTTGGGTGTTAATCTTCCGGTTTCTATATGATAGGATTAAATAATTCAAAGTACGACCGGAAGCTAAATAAGGATGGAAAAAAATTATTTCACTTAAAATAAATTTGGGATACCTAAATATATATTATTAGGGGTAGCTAGATATAAAAATATTCCTACTCACTCAAACAAATATTTTAGGCGTTCAATTGTCTTCTTGTTCTGAGTTAGGGTTTGCAAGAGTTTGTGGTAATATAAACAAAAATGCAATAAAAGTAAGGAAACTTTACAAGTTAAAAGACATGTTTGGGTTAAACTTTATTAAATACTTCTCAATTGTACCTTCTTGATTGATTATATACTTTAAATTTTTCAATTATATCTTCATTTGTCGCTGATTATAGGTTTTCATGTTTGAGAAACAACGAGAAATCTATCGTATCTCTTAAATTTGCACGTCTAATTAAATTAAATAATTTGTAAGATAGCAGTAGGATTCAACAATGATTTGTGATAGTAAATTTAGTCATATGTCTCTTAAATACTCTTAACCTATAACCTTGAATCTTTTGGATGGATAATCGATATGTCAGACCCTCGAGTAGCCACGAAATACTGATTATCAAGTTAGAAATGGAGGAATCTCCTAAGAGGAAAGGTATTTAGAAGAGTTCAAGTTCTAAATTTTGAGGACGAAAGAGGGGTAGAGTGTAATATCTGATATGCCACTATACCCAGATACAACGTAAATTAATAGGAATTTCATGTTAAGGAGGGGTAATTGTGTCTTTCCCACAAAAAGAGTATTTAAGCCTAATTTTAGTCTTTTTCCTTCACTTCCTCATTTTCTACGCTCAAGAAAAGCCAGAGCTCTTTCCATCTCTGCCGAGCTCAAGAAGAATTGAAAGTGAATTTGAAGGAATTGGAACTTCTGTTCATCCATGATTTTCCATTCATAAATTACAAGGTGAGTTTCTTATTTAAGTTTTGATTTTTGCTTATGGTTTAGGAATTGAGACTGAATTTCATGGATTTATTTAAGAGGTTAATGATAGTTGGGCAAGGAGGCTGATGCTTGGGTATTTGGTTTGAAGTAGAGAGTTTGGGAAGAAATTAAAGAGTACGCATGAGCCAAAGTTAGGGGTTTAAAAATTGGCGGAAGGTCAAACTGTTACATGAATGTTTGTTATTGAAGCTGCTCATTGGATGTGCAAAGGCTGAGTGCTTAGAAGTGCACAATGGAGTTAATCATAAGCTACTTTGGAAGTGGCCAGAAGGGATTAAAAGGTGAGTTCCTAGTAGTTAGTTTTCCCACCTTTGGGGTTTTAGCCCATATAATTATTTTGTGAGATAACACTAATTTAGAATAAATGTATATGTACTAGTATTACCCCTTGCTGTTAATGTGTGTTTCTATGTTAGGATTGATGTTGGAAAAATGTTTTAAGGCTATGCAATCAGTTTCATGTCACTAAACCTTGTCAACTTTGAAAACTCAAACTTATGCAACCATGTTTGTTTTCTTAAAAAGTTCATTTCAAATATGGCAGGGCTGCACATCAAATGATTGCTTATCTTGTGGAATTAGTTATGTGGCCAAAGTTTGAAACCCTTGCTCTTTCAAAACAATCTTTTTCAACACGGCAACATAACAATTTGGTTGCTTATTACAAGATTTTGATTGTTATATGGCCAAGCTTAAATCACTTGTCTGCAATAAGATGCCACGTGATTTTTATGTTTATGGTTATGTGGCTGAAGCTTAAATCAATTGTTTATTTAATTTATGCAATAAGATGCCACATGACTTTCCAACATGAGTCCTAATATATGAAAGTCATACATTGACAAGAGAGATAAATTAAGAATAATTTATATATATGAATAGTTTATGAATTAGGACATGTATATGCATTTGCATCAGATCAGACTTATAATAGCATACAGATGACGATCCTAGTCTACCCCCGATCGTCCAGTTTACAGGAATATGTTAGATAGTTTAGATAATGATTTTAGTATCTCATGGTCGTTCAAGTACGTAGAGCACACACGCACGTATAAACCCGAAATGGGTTGATTATAGTCGTATGGCGATCGTAGGTTTCCCCCGAGATTGCCTAGAGCCTAGGATAGGTGGAACTCACTGAGACATCCTGTCTCATCCCAATCCTTTTTTTTTTTATTTTACAGATTAGCAGGTTGCTTGTTTTAAGAGGAGGCAGATATGCGGTCGAATGGATTATCGTCAAGAGCTCGTCTCGTACAAGATGAAGATATTCTATGCTTTCAAATACTTATCAGATATATGTATTTGGCAATTGATATTTTTATCAGATGTACAAACTTATTTTGATGTGTCATTCATTTGGTCGAAATCATATTGTAATTTTAATGTATCCAGTACCAAGTTAACGCACATGTCATATGGCTACTCGAGGGTCTGACATGTCGATTATCCACGTGTAAAATTACTCTAGATCCTTTACTTAAAAATGGTGTTGTAAAGCACTTAATAAATCAAATAATGTGGGTAGATCTAAAAGACAAGTTTTCAACTGAACTGTAGAAATGGTTTGAAAAAAACTTAATGGATGTAAAGAGAAAAAAACCTTTCTTCCGCAGGTAGAAATATTATGATCAAATGTTTTTTTTTAAGGACGCTCTGATCAAATGTTAGTTTAGGTTACCCATACCTATCTTCGTATTTTCTAATGTACAAGTTTTTCCCCTTAAATTATTGGGAACATAGGAAGGAACAAGAGCAGTTTTTCTGTTTTTTGAGAATATTATGTTCGGTTTCAATTTTAGAGGGTTGAAAATGATTCTATGCTTGAATGATTTAGCATGTGTTTGGTTTTAATTTTAGAGGGTTAAATGTGATTCTAGAGATTGTGGAATTGATTTTATGATATTTGGATGATTTAAATTATAATTGATTTTGCTTGTAGAATTGATTCTACTTGAAACTATAACTTTAGCTTTTTGGCTTCTACAATTAATTTTAGGTTTAAATTTATTGCTAAATTCACTTTTACATAAATATATCCAAACAAAAAGCACCTTACATTTAACTCACTTTTTCCCTAAAAAAAAAATCACTTTTAACCCGAATAAATTTTACAGATTCACACAAAATCAATTCTCGTAAAAATTGAACCAAATCAATTCTCATAAAAACTGAACCAAACATACACTTAAAGGAGAATTGATTTTGTATGTAAAATTGCTAATTTTTTAGATTTTAGCTTCTAGAATTGATTTTAGCCTTACATTTATTATTTTTTTAAGTCAAATCAACTCATCAAAATTAGCATCGAAGAGGATCTCAATCCAACATGCCAACCCAAGTTGATTGCTTAAATTAATTTACTATTTAATCCACTTTCACTTAAAATATCTAAACAAAAATAATTTTATATTCATCCATGGCCTCTGGATCTGCAACGTTGACGCCTAAATCTTTGACTGAATAATCGATCTTTCAATATGAATCAAATGAACACCGCAAGAAGACGGTAAATCAAACAACACCGCACAAGACGACGAACAACAAACCACCACACTTAGATGATGAAATCACAAAGAAAAAACTAGATCTATGTGAAAATCACTTATTTAGATTGAAATAGAGAGAAAAAGATGAAGAGGGTGATTTCAGGTAAAAATTGACCCAAAACCACCCCTCAATGAAGAATCTGGAAAAGAAAACCTAGAGAGAGAAAATTAGGGCCGGCTTGTTGGAGAACTTTATCAACATGTAACAAACAATTGTTTCTTACTATCTTTTCCTCCAACAAATTCCTATTTTTTTGCACACTCTGATTTTCTCATAGCAAACAATTGTCAATTTTAAAATTACAAAAAACAAACTTTGTTTAAGAAAAAAAATTGTTTAAAAAAAACAAATTTTAGTTCTCCAAATACATAGCATTAATTAGTTTTATTGAAAAATATAAGATTAATTAACAAAGAGTATAATTGACAAATCGTATCTTTAAAATATCAAAACGATAGTTAAAGAGGAATGCTAAATTCACACATTTATTATTAAATTTTGTTTGTTTTTTCCTTTTGAAAAGTTTTACTAGTTTTTTCTCTCAAGTCAAATGTTAACCCAAAAGATTACCAAATTCATAAATACTTCAAAAAAAATATTTTGTCAAAAAATAAAAGATATACTTCAAAAAATATAACAATGCACAAGATTACCATCCAATTTTTTCTCTGAAAAAAAAAAGATTACCATCAAATTTAATTTGAGTTAAAACTCAACACTATAAATACTTGTGATACACATGTTATAACATCAAAACACCAACTCTAATGTTGGTTCAATCCTTCTTAGTTCAATAAATCTACACAACCTAGAGAAATAACGAAGACATCTGTGCAACCTAGAGAAATAATGAAGACTCGAGAGAAGGGTGATAGGGTGAATCCTATAACTAATGAAGTTATGAGTTACAAAGAATTTGCCAAGTCTAGGCAAAAGTATGTGTATATGCAATATCCCTTAACTAACTTCGGAAAAAAGGAAGAGAAAAGGAAAGAAAGTGTGAAGCAAAAAATTAAAAAGTGGTACAACAATGTGAAGAAGTCAAATAAAAAGCAGGTCAACGATAACAAATTGCTTAATGGATCGAACAACAAGTTATTTGATTCTTGGAAAAATTAGTAAGAGTTTTTTGTTGCTCATCATTATCAACTGGGCAAAGGTTAATCATTCGAGTTCTCACGATTCAATTTCTAAAATTCTTAGTTTTATTTATTTTTTTGTTATTTTCCATTAGATTTTTTTTGGTTGCATATTTTTCCATTAGATTCTTTGTTATGTTACTCGACAAGTTATTATCAAAATTATAAATTTTTATGTTTAATATTTCTTATAAATAATAATCTTGTATTTACTATTTCCTATCCCAAAAGAAAAAGAGAAAATTGTGTTTAGCGGTTTCAGAGTATGAGCTGGTTCCGATCTCTGTATAAAATCAGAGAGTAAGATGGCTTTCCATTAATCACAAAGTAGGTTGGCTTTCCATAAACAAACTTGAAGGGTGTTTCATGTGTTGAGAATTAGGGCATGGTATGACATTCCTATAGAAACGTTGTTATTTCATCAACCCATTCTCCTTTTGCTTGATCCACTATTTTTTGGAAATTCATTAAGAAATATGTTTTATGCTGATTCGACCTGCCCATTGTTTATGGATGTTCAACCAAGGCGAATTTCAGTTTGATTCTTAGGCAGTCAGAGAAATCTTGGAACTATTAGATTGCAAATTGAGCTCTCTTTTTTATGATGATTGTCTGGGGAAGTCCATGTCGCAAATGACATCTTTCAGCATAAACTTGTGCATCCTTTAAGTTGTAATAGTGGATAAAGCCTCAGCTTATATCCTTTAAGTTATTTAATTTTGTTAGTTATTTCATGGTTTGTTTGTTATTTAAAACATAGTTGATATAATTTCATTATTTAATTTTGTTTGTTATTTCCTATCAATTTCCTATCAAAGTAGATAAAACATGGTTAGTTCGGTTTGTTATAATTTAAAAGTAACAAACATTTGTATTTATATTTTTAATCAAAAATTAAAATTTTATAAAAAAATATCGTTAATATTTTTAAACGTTAACGAATAAAAAAACAAAAAGATGCACCTTGCTCGTTTTTTTGCTAGTTGATATACTTTCATTATTTAATTTTGTTTGTTATTTCCTTTCAAAAAGTTTTGCTAGTTTTTCTCTCAAGTCAAATGTTAACCGAAAAGATTTACAAATTCATAGATACTTCAAAAAAAGATTTTGTCAAAAAATAAAAGATTTACTTCAAAAAATATAACAATGCACAAGATTAGCATCCAATTTAATTTGAATCAATCTTAAATCCCAAGTAATTCTACATAAACTCGACACTATAAATACTTCTAATACACATGCTATAACATCATAACCCCAACTCTAATAGTTCAGTCCTTCTTGGTTCAAGAAATCTGTGCAACCTAGAGAAATAATGAAGAAATATGTGCAACCTAGAGAAATAATGAAGACTCGAGAGAAGGGTGCCAGGGTGAATCCTATAACTAATGAAGTTATCAATTATAAGGAATTTGCTAAGTCTAGGCAAAAGTATGTGTATATGCAATATCCCTTGGCAAACTTCGGAAAAAAGGAAGAGAAAGAGAAAGAAAGTATGAAGCAAAAAATTAGAAAGTGGTACAACAACATGAAGAAGCCAAATAAAAAGCAGTAAACGATAACAAATTGCTTAATAAATCGAAGAACAAGTTATTTGATTCTTGAAAAATTTAGCAAGAGTTTTACGATGCTCATCATTATCAACTAGGCAAAGGTTAATTTCATGATCATTGGAGTTCTCACGATTCAATTTCTAAAATTCTTAGTTTTATCGATTTTTGTTATTTTCCATTAGATTTTTTTTTGTTACATATTTTTCCATAGACAAACTTGAAGGGTGTTTCGTATGTTGAGGCTTGGTGTGTAGTATGATATTCCCATAGAAACGCTGTTAGTTCGTCAACTCATTCTCCTTTTGTTTGATCCACTATTTTTTGGAAATTTATTAAGAATTATGTTTTTTGCTGATTCGACCTGCACGTTCGTCTATTAGATTGCAAATTGAGCTCTATTTTTATTTTATTTTATGATGATTGTGTGGGGAAGTCCATGTCGCAAATGTCATATTTCTGCACAAACTTATGCATCCTTTAAGTTATATCCATTAAGAAAAATAGTCTATAACAACTACAATAAGTTTAATTTGACTTGGTCTTGGTGGAATTGGTCCAAGGATGTCACTCTCCCAAGTGTTGAAGGTCCAAGTAATCACTATGTGATGATTGATGAAGTATCTCGGGTGATTGATATGAATGATTGGCAAACCTCTGATACTCTTTGATTCTTTGCACAATTTATTTGCAGTATGCTTGTAGGGTTGGACAACAATATCCTGATGTGAGGACACTTGAGGCCATGCATGGTCCCAGAGTTGATAGTTAATAATGGTGTAAAAGTATTTTAATTGTTGTATTAACAGAGACTTGCAATATTTTTAGGCGTATAATTGTCTTCTGGTTCTTAGTTAGGGTTTGCAAGACAACAAGAGTTTGTGGTAACATAAACAAAAATGCATAAAAGTAACGAAATTTTATAAGCTAAAAAACATGTTTGGGTTAGACTTCATTAAATACTCTTAAATTGTATCTTTTTGATCGATTATATAATTTCATATTTTCAGTTATATCTTCACTTGTCGCTTATCGTTGGTTTTCGTGTCCGAGAAACAACGAAATCTATCGTATCTTTTAACTTTGAACGTCTAGCTAAATTAATTTGTAAAATAAAGTAGGATTCAACAGTGGTTTGTGACTTTAAATTTAGCGATACGTCTAGAATCTAGCATAAACATGTGAACTTGTAAAACACTTAATAAATCAAATAATGCGGGTAGATCTAAAAGACAAGTTTTCAAATGTTTTTTTAAAGGACATTTTGATCAAATGTTAGTTTAGGCTATCCATACCCATCTTAGAGTGTTTTCTTATGTACAAGGTTTTTCCCTTAAATTATTGGGTGAACATAGGAAGGAACACGAACAGTTTTTTTTTTTATGTTATTTTATGGTTGGTTCAATTTTGGAGTGCTGAAAGTGATTCTATTTGAAGGAGAATTGATTTTGTATGTAGAATTGCTAAACTTTTTTTTAGCTTTTGGCTTCTATAATTGTTTTTTTTTTTGGTACAAGCTTCTATAATTGGTTTTAGCCTTACATTTATTGTTTTTTTTAAGAAATCAAACTAGCTCATTGGAATTACCATCGAAGAAGACCTCAATCCAACACCTCCAAGCCACCCAAGTTGGTTGCTTAAATTTATTGTTAAATCAACTTTCACTTAAATATATCTAAACATAAATAACTTTACATTCAAGTAAGTTTTATCAAGAATCAATTTTAAAAAATTAATTTAGTCAAAATCAATTCTTCTTATCACATAACCAAAGAGTAAATAGGCAATTACCCCCCGAAAAATTGTAAGTTTCGTCAATTACCCCCTAACGTTAACAAAACTTCAATTACCCCCCTGAAATTACACAACGTTAATCAATTTACCCCCCGTTAAATTCTTCTGTTAGCCAACATGACGTTTTGCAATTACCGTCTGAAGTTTTGCACTTATGTGCAAAATGCCTTCCGAACTTGAAAATTTATATATATTTTTCTTATTCTTGACTCAAAAAAACATTAAAAGTTAACAATTACCGGTTAGCTTTACAACGCAACATTATCCCTTCTTCACCTTTCTCAAATTAAAACATCCCCATCACTTCTTGGACTACAAGTAAGTAAGTTTCAACCATTTTTGTAACTTCTTGCATATCTCCATCACTTCTGCACCTATTAAGGTATATGTATGGATGTGATCACTAACCTGGACTAAATTCTTGTAATGAATTTACCAAAATAATTTATCTCGAATGTTTTTCTTGAAGCATGAGAAGCTTAAGTTTGAAAGAATTGAAGTGATGGTTTAATGTATGTGTCCTCTATTATGTAGTTTCAAAATGCAAGTTACTTACTTGAATCCTCAATACAAAACAATAGGAAAAGGGTTTCTGAAGCTTCAACTTATTAATCAGAGATCAGATTTCTCCTTTGCATTGTTTTCTGGTGGCCTCTCAAATGTAAGACCATCATTAGTTTGAACTAGTTACTTGTGTTATGCATTACTGATTACTAATTACTTTGAACTTTTATAAACAGGACAGACCAAATTATCATTATAGTTTTATTCTGTTAATTTGAAGTCATGAATTCAATTGCTCTCTATAAACTTACAACAAATTACTCTTATACTACATCCCAAACTGAAGAAGAAAGTTAGGGGGATTTATCGCAACATTAGCGGTTAGCTAACCGTTAATTGTTTGCCTTTAATATCTTTTGAGTTAAGGATAAGAAGAAAAAAATATAAATTTTCAAGTTCGGGGGCATTTTGCACATAAGTGCAAAACTTCAGGGGGGTAATTGCAAAACGTCATGTTGACTAACAGAAGAATTTGACGGAGGAGGTAAATTGATTAACGTTGTGCAATTTCAAGGGGGTAATTGAGGTTTTGTTAACGTCAGGAGAGTAATTGACGAAACTTACAATTTCGAAGGGTAATCGCCTATTTACTCCATAACCAAACATACATTCAATCATACAAAGAGAAGTGATAATTAGGCGGCTCAATGTGCTAGCCCATTTAGCCATATAGGACTCGAAAATGACTTGAGCATCTAATTTTTCAAACTTTATTCGCAATAAAATATTCTCATTGATTTTATTTATAAAAGACATTTAAACCCCGAACCTTGCATATATTATGTATTTATTTTTAAAAATAGAAGTAACAATATTTTGTCAATAAAATAAAAATAGAAAAAGAATTACAGCTAAGGTTAATCACCAACCGTAACAGAAAAAGAATAGTATATCCAATATCTTCAACAACTGTATAGTTAATTAGATAAGGTTGTAGACTCTGAGTCTGAGCTGCCTTAATTAACACATCAACGGTAAATATACCACCACGTGTCCCCGTATATCACTGAAAAAGCAAAATCTATTATCCCCTTCTATGTTGCGTTGGATGAAGGATGGAAGAAGAAGGTGGATAGGATAACTCGTTTTTTCCATTTCCATCATCATCATCATCATTCGCACCATCATCATAATCATTTTAATTTCAATTTGTTTTGAATTTCAATTATGGAGGATTATTTATTCGATGTTATGGAGTTTATGAAGAAACCTTCAATAACGGAAACATTCGTCGATATTTTGCTATGTGCGGTTCCGATTTGGCTTGCGGTCATGATCGGTTTGGTGATCGGTTGGTCATGGCGCCCACGGTGGACCGGACTTCTCTTCATCGGTCTTCGGAGCAAGTTTCGTTTCTTATGGACGGTTCCACCGGGATTCGGTGCTCGTCGTCTTTGGTTAGCGTTCACCGCTCTTTCTGCTTTCTCTATTTGTCGCAGATATTGGTCTAATTTCAAAATTAAGGAGAAAGTGCTAGATCCTTCTTCCAATTCGTGTTCTGATGACGCCACCGACGCTACCAAACACGCTGCTCGGTAATTCACTATTATCATGTTTTGCTTTCAATTCAAATTGTTCATTTTTATTGAAATTTTTGTATGTTTATCTGCTTTATTGAAATATTGAACTTTATATAATGTATTAGGTGTGTGTAGTATTGATATGTGATGGTTAATTTTGCATATACTTTTTCAGCATTTTTAGGAACTGATTTATATGTGTGGTAAGATTAGACAGAAGAATACAATTATAAATGAGAACATTAGAGAGATAGAGAGAGTTGGGGTAGAACTTATAGTAGAAAATATGGTACAAACTAGACTTAGGTGGTTTGGGCGGCATGTAGAGAGAAAACCTCTGGATTCTGTAGTAAACAGAGTAGATCAGATAAATGGAGTCAAATCACTAGAGGTAGAGAATCTATTAAGAAGGATCTAGAGATTAATGCATTGGAGAAAGGCATGGTTTTTGATTTGATATAACACTATGGCGTTGTTTAATTGATGCAGCTGATCCCGTTTAGTGGGATAAAACTTGATTGTTATTGTTGTTGTTAAGGAACTGGTTTTCTACATGTATGAATTAGTTTAGAGTTTAGACTATATATAATTTTGTTGGGTTAAGGATAGAGATATTTTAGTTGCTACCTCACGCATCTCATTTTCTATTTAGCTACCTTTTAGGCTTTGTTTGAGAGTTTGAAGGGGAGGGGGTGGGGTGGGGGTGGGAGGGGGAGGAATAGAGGATAGAATAGAGAAATCTTTCACATTTTTGAAAGGGTGTTTTTGTAGAGAATGATAAATGAATGATTATGATTAATATATTTTTAATTTGATATTTGAGAATATTATAACAACATATATTGAATTTGAAGATTTCGAAATCTTCCTCCAATACAATGTTTGAATTTCTTCAAATTAGGGGGATTTTGAGTTATGAAAATAAACCGTTCCGAAGCCCTCCCATTCCGAAGTCTTCTATTCCTTCCACTTGCTCATTCCTTTTTTCCAAAGCCCTCCCCTCCCTTCCCTTCCAAACTTGCAAACAAAGCCTTAGGGTCTGTTTGAGAGTTTAGGAAGGGAGGACTTTGAAGGAACTCAAAAATTGTATCACGACTGGATTTTGGAGGGTTTTGGTGTGGCTTGGATAAATTATTTAATTCCAATCTATGTTGTTATAAATACTACATTACTCTCGATATTAAAAATATATTAATCATAAGCATTCATTTTTCATTCTCTACAAAAATACTCCCTCAAAAAAGTTTGAGAGATTTCTCTATTTCTTCCCTCTAATCTCCCCTCCAAACTCCCAAACAGAGCCTTAGAGCATGGTTGCAGTATTGATAATCTTGTAGTAGTTTGTTATAATTTTTCTACTTAGCACTTTACGTTCGCTGTGATTTTATGTGTAGGATTTTTTTCCCATTTCTTCTGTGTGTCTAATTTCCTTAAATATGACAATCAGCTTCTTTTTACTGTATCATGGATTTCAAAAATGCGCACAAACATTAATTATCAAATTGATGTTCCTATGTAAGTGGTCACTTCTAGTTCTTGAATGGTTGTTTGATACATTATACTGTATTTTTAGCGGAAGAATGAAGCGTTTTATTCATTTTGGAACTTGGTTATTGCACATACATTAGGTCCGGTGATAAGGCTGACGAGAGAGACAAAGATACAGTTACAGAGGCTGATTTGGAACATCTTCTTCATCTTCTTGAAGGTAAAGATGGAGAGATTGACTGGCAAAGTTTTATGGAAAGGTCAACACCGAATATGCAATACAAAGCTTGGCGTTATGACTCTGAGGTAGATTTTGATGTTCAATTTTCATCTTGTGCAGATATTGTCTGTAATCTGGCAAAAAAAAATAATAATAATACATGTTACAGATAAATAATTTTTTTGGATATCCTTTCTATTTGAGGCACTTTTACTTCCTAGTTTATGGTGGATTTATGTGAGTTATCTATATTCCATATTTGACACCCAAAAGACTCATTACATAGTCATCATCTATGTTGATGATTATTTCTCTTTGTAGTTTGACTAAAATAAATCAGCATCTGATCTTGGAGTTTTAACAGACAGGGGCTACAGCTTACCGTAGTAGAACTGTATTTGAAGATGCAACTCCTGAGTTAGTGAGGGATTTCTTCTGGGATGATGATTTTCGTCCCAAATGGGATCCTATGCTCGCACACTGTAAAATGTTGGAGGAATGCCCTCATAATGGGACATCAATTGTTCACTGGATTAAAAAGGTATTTAGACCAAATAAATAGTTAATGTTGTATTTAATGTACACTGACATGGTTCACTTACACTTCTATCCATAGTTCCCCTTTTTCTGTAGTGATCGGGAATATATTATCGCTCGAAGGATTTGGCAGGCTGGAAACACATACTACTGTGTGACAAAGGTATGACTATGAGTTGTGACAAGATTCATGCAATTTTGTGGTATTTTATTTTGTTTCTTTTTCTTTCCCAATGGCTAGCCTCCATTCTTCTGTTACTAGAAAAGAAAATCCTGTTAATCTGAAGGCACTAACAGCGAAAGTTTCAATTTATCACTAGAAACAATTGAGCTTAAATTGTCATGCTAAGAATTTGTTAATACGAGTTTTCTGTTACTCGACTCCGTTTCTTATATTTCTTCTGTAGCCAATCTAATTTATGTGCTGTCAGGAAAGACAATTCATATCTGATTATACAGTGTAAACGTAAGGTTGTTTACTATTTAATCTTCAATGTTGTAGGGGGTTCCCTACCCAACTTTGCCAAAACGCGATAAGCCCAGACGCGTAGACCTCTACTTTTCTAGTTGGGTAATCAAACCTGGTAAGAAATAGTCAAAGTTCATTCTTATTAGCTTGTCAGCGTCAACTATTTAATTATGGTGTTTTAACAATTGAGTGTGCGAAATTGATGCAGTGGAATCTCGCAAAGGAGATGGTCAGTTGTCTGCATGTGAGGTTACCCTTTTGCATCATGAAGACATGGGGATTCCAAAAGATGTTGCAAAGTTAGGAGTACGCCATGGAATGTGGGGAGCTGTCAAGAAATTGCACTCTGGTATGAGAGCATACCAGAATGCTAGGAAAACAGATGCTTCTTTGTCAAGATGTGCATTGATGGCAAGTAAAACAACCAGGCTTTCTTCTAATGGAAACTTGCATTCGTTAGAAGATGCGTCTTTGATGGAAGAGAGGGAGCAAGCCATCAATAATGACCGACAAATTGGTCATGGCCTGGACTGGAAGTGGGTGGCCTTAGGTGGGACTGTTGCTGTGGTTTTGGGTATTCACAGTGGTGCAGTAGGGAGAGCATTGTTGTTGGGAGCAGGGCATAGATTTGCACGGAGATGAGTGATCTAGGATCTGTTCAATGGAATGTTCCATTAATCAACATTCGGAAGATTCATCATAAATTATATTTAGCCAATGTTTATCACTATTGAATGCTAATTTTGCGGCTATTATCATCATTATTTTTTATATTAGTTTGAACTTTTATTGATCCATCTCGCATTTGTGCATTTTAGAATGCAAAGCTGCAATTACACGCCTTTTTTTTTGGAGGGCGTAGAGAGAGGGGGATGGGATCCTTTGGCAGAGTTGTAAAATGTCATTCTGACCCCTGAAAGTCTAAGTCTGTCATATTAGTCTTTTGAATGTGTAATATGTTGGTCTATATAGTCCAGTTATTTAATGTCAAACGTTCTTTCTTCCGTAGTATATGTTCAAATGTCTGTTATGGATTGAATTGATAAAAAAACAAGAAAACGCAGTATATGGTTCTAACTTCTAAGCCAAAAAAACTATCCTTCCTTTACCACATAAACACTGCTTGTATGAAAGTGAAACTTGTTGCTCTACAACCCCAAGGAGGCCAATAGTAAAATGAGTTCGGGTTTGTTCAATATTTAGATAAATCGAGCAAACCTGAACTCATGTAAAAGGGTTATAGATTTGAAAGAACAAACATGTAAGAAGGGTGGAAGCCGACAAATGATAGAGAAATGGTGTAACCTACCTTTGCCACAGCTTGAGCGCCATCTACAATTCAATTATTCTTCATCCTACATTCAGCCATTGGTCAGTCAACAAACACCCACCCCTTTCCTAAATAAAATATATAAGGAATTTGTTAACAAATACAAAATTAATCATAACATTCTGTATTTTTATATTTTTCCCTGTCAATAAAAAAAATCATGATGTATTTTTTTTTTTAATCATTAACATCCCAGTAAGGAAAGGATATGTTCACAAGGACCACTTTGAGGCGGTCCACCAATAGATCCCTTGAAAAAATCTGTTTACACGTGCCTTCAGTTTCTGAAAACGTTTTAAACTATAGCGCCTTTTTTTTTTTCTTTTAAGAAGTGATATTTTTACAACCATTTTAAAACAATTTTTGTTACAACTTTTTTTTTGGTATGTTAAATTAGAAACGTTAGACAATTTGATCCACGTTCCTTTTTTTTTTTGGTTTCATTTTGGTCAATTAACTTACAAATATTAGATTGTACAAAAAAAAAGTTACAAATATTAGATAATTTGATCTCCTCTTAAGTTGCAAACATTAGACACCCTAGTTCCATATGAAACGACCAAAATGTCTTAATATTTGGATTAAAGCTCATAACTTAAAGGATTAAAAAACCCAAGAGACCATATCGTATAATCATTATAATTCAACAGACCAAATTGAAACTAAACAGCCTTAAAAGAATCATAGTAAAAATTGAAAATATCTCAAGGGCCTAAAAAAGAAATTTAGCCTTAAAAAAAGAAGAGAGATTATTGAAGCTAGAAATGTGGGAAATTGTTGATGTTTCACAATGTGTAATAATATAATTAAATTGATTATGCTAGAGCATTTTAATAAATCTTTGAACATTCAAAGAGTTGATTTAAGTTGAATACAACAATTTTCAAGACAAAATATTTAAATTTGCTTCATTTTCAAGTGCTCTAAATACACTCTTTTAACATATTCCTTATTTGTTAATTCATAAGATTCACATGCTATTTTGAGTGATCCTGACAAATTTGCATAGAATTTGTATACACTAAATATAATCACCGTATATAAGTGGTCAGTGGCAGAGAATGTATCCACGTGGCATAAACTTAACCTCAAGTAGCAGAAAAGAAGGAAGGCTAGGCAGCTTCACATTAACTGTCATGACATGACATCTGTCACACTTAGCTCTTGCAACTTGCAACAGCAATTCCACTTCCTCACTTTCTCTTTTTTCTTATCTATCACTAATAATACTTCTGCTCACAAGATTCTTTGTTTTGTGGATCAAACATAACTGGTATGTTTCTTTCTATCTATCACTTCTTAGCTTGCTTATTATTGGTTTCTTCACTTTCAAGGATTCAACCTTATTAGATTATGTTTTGTTTAGATAAGATATGTATATTATATGATCCACTTTATCTTATCCACAAAGTTAATCTTATTAGATTATGTTTTTGTAACTTTTAAGTTGCATACATGCTTTAATATCCTACCTTTATTAACATAATAGTATTGTATATTAACATTCTACTAGTTTAGTGTTGTGTTTTGTGGTAATAGTCAAAAGTTGTATAGAATATGTCATGGAAAATAACAATCAATGGCATGTGCTATCACTATTTGAATTAAGCTTTTATATTAAAGCAGCATCTTTGGTCAAATGGTCAAACACTCAAGAGTTGAATTTGAATCCTTGCAGAGCTCCAATTCAACTTGTTGAAATAAATTCAATTCAATTTCAGCAGTTGATTGGATTATCATGAAGATTTGTCATGAAGAAGCATGCATGTTAGCTATGAAATCCATTCATAAGCTTGTTCTCTAACAAACAATTTGAGTTTATGGTATGAATGAATTATCCTTGACATTATCCATAGCAAGATATTATTTTCAACTTCGTTACAACCTAATCTATAATGCTTTTGTGATATGATTTTTCTATCTTTGTCAATTAAATCTAATACTTCCTTTATTTGGTCCGCAAGTAAGGGTGTGTTTGGACGGAGGCTTTTGGAGGAGTTTATTTTTCTTTTCTGAATTAAGAAAGCTATACAATGTTTTTAGAATTGAATTAATTGAGACCGAATGTTACATGATCATGTATTATGTTATTCTTTCAAAAACAATTAAAATCTCAATTATATACCAAAATATAGACTTAGCCCTTCAAAACCCTTCGTACAAACATACCCTAAATCTCAAATACTTGAATCGAGAATGTTGCATAAAGAAGTTAGAACAATGGTTTATTGAAACAACTTGATTTTAACGAGGGAAGGGCGAAAAATGAATGTATGCAGCATACCTTCTAATAAGGTGCATTTCAGAAAGCTGATTAGTGAGTAACACATAAGTCAGTCAAGTAATTCGGTGCTAGGTTTAATGCTACCTTTAAGGATTAGTTTCCTTTACATTTGCATTTGTTATATATACCCTTCATTCAGAATTATTTTCATTTTAAGGTGCAATACAGAAGTTGATTTTGATTCGAATAATATTTCAGGAACATTCTTGGAAGTGTTTATCCTTCTGAAGATGACTGGAGAAGAAAACAAGATAGTAAAACCAAAGACTGATAGTGAACTCTTTCTGAATAACGCTAACCAGTGCGATTGGAAAAATTTGAAAAATGACTCGTGTGCAGGTGCAAATGCAGCATCAAGAGCTGATATGACATTAGCTACCACTGACCCTCTTTCCGAATTAGTTTGGTCTTCAGATAAAGGTTTAAGTCTTAAATGTGCCGATTCAAGCTTTGCTGATAAAAATAGTTCTCTTTTTCGTGATGTTGGACCAAGCTGCTATAATCAATGTAAGAAACATATAGGTTGTTATTTTAAGTACAGTTTCCAAAATTTGAAATATACCCTCGATGTTAAAAAAGGTAGGTTTATTGAATTGAATGTTTTTATTAGGGAAATTTAGTTCTTTCTTCTGCATGCCTTAATAGTATTCCTCGTTCTGAATTTTCTGCAGATCAGGTTGATCAAAGGCCAACTGATGATTTATTACTTCAATTAAATGAACCCAAACCTATTATGGAGCAAAATTCTCCATCGAGAAGACCTCCCAATGAAGGCATAAATTATGGTACTGGTAATGCAGTTGAGCCTATAACGGAATACAAAGGCTCTGGTGCTGCAGGAACTAACTTAACATCCTCTAGCAGGAATCCTATAGAAAAACTGGAATCTAGTGCCGAGAATGATTTAAGAAATGTTGATGCTGAAACTGTTTGTGCTGCGACACGGGTAGGTATTGTTTGTGAGACTAAAAACAAATATGAGGACAATGAAACGACACTACCTTGCGATAAGGTTCTTCCTGTTTTGCATTCTCCATGTAACAGCGAAATCCGCATTGCAAAAAACAAAGGCAAGGAAAAGTCCTTATCAGACGGGGACGCAAATGTAAGATTATCCATGGATAATGACAGCAATTCAAGTGTTGAAAGCTGTAACAGTGCTAGGTTTTTTTCCACAGGTAAGAAGCGGCATAACTATCAACAGCAGTTGATAATTGGGAGTAAAAGAGTCAAAATCGACAATGAAGAAACTTCTGGTGCCAAATCCTACATTAAACAAGAAAGCTCATTCAGAAACTGGATTTCAAGCATGGTGAAAGGGCTCTCGCAGTCAACTCAAGATGATTCGAACACTTTAGCTGTTAGCCTAGCAAATCCAAATCTTCATAATGCATGGTTTGACGAGAAACGTATCACATGCAAAACGAATCAAAATCCTGAGCAGAAAAATACAGGATTCAAATCCATTTTTCAGTCCATGTATTGTCCAAGTTTGAAGAATATAGGAACAAGAATGTTTCATCAAGAAGGAGACGGTGATGAGGATTTAGAGCCAAGTAACAACACGGTACATGGAATAAATGCTACTCCAATAACCTGTTTTCCAGAGAGCAATTGCCTCGACAAACGGAATTTTCAATCAAATAAGTTTGAAGCAGCTTCGGGGAGATATGACGCTGGTCCATCACAGCCTAATATTGAACCCTTAAATTTTTATAACGGTCAGGAAATAAGCAAAATTAACCCATCAGAGAATGAAAATTGTTCAAACTTGTGCCTTAGTAAGGACAAGGAAGAAATGGTATCAAATTCATCTTCAATCAGAGAAAATACAAATAATACTGATAATGTAGATTCCAACGCACCATCCGAGAGAAAGGAAGCAGATAATATCTGTCACCGGAAAGACAATCTAGGGAGTCTATGGATAACTCGATTTTCTCCAAAATCCAGTGGTTTTGAGGAAGATGAGAGAAATAACAGCCAAAAGTTGAAGTATATGTTCAACGACCTTTCATCATCTTCGCGAGGATTCACAAACTCGGAGCAAATGGCTTCAACGTTTGCAAGGAGATTTATTGGCCCCAAACATATCATGCCGACAGACAAACCAGAATGTACCTCACAAGTAAATATGTTTTGTTTGTTTTGTGGAAAAAGAGGTCACCAACTCAGTGATTGCTCAGCTGTTGCAGAAAGTGAGCTAGAGGATCTTCAGAAAAATGTAAATTCATATGAAGGTCCGGAAAATTTTCCTTTTATGTGCATTAAATGTTTTCAGCTCAACCACTGGGCAGTTTCATGTTCCAGTTCAATCTCAAAAAGGAAACATAAATTGGAAGTCAAAACCTTTGTCCATGAAGGGAGTGCAAGACCGGCGCAGATTGACGAGGCAGACCGGATTTTATCTGGCGGTGCTATCCATGATGGAATCCATCACAAAACAGATCAGAGTATTAATTTAAAGCGGAAATCCAATGACGTTATAAACGCCAAGATAGAATGCAATGCATCATGCAAGAAATACTGTGGTTCTAGTTCAAAGGAAAACAAATACAAAGAGAAACCTAGTATAACATCTCCGTCGAGATTGGCTGAAAAGAAGGTTACACATGTGCCAGAGGGAATTTTTGATGCAGTGAAAAAACTTCAATTGTCCCGCACCGACATCCTGAAGTAAGTAATGCAAGCCCACTAACTTATACTGTGACATATTGTATTATAAAGCTAGTTATATCTATTGTCCAATTACATTAAGGATGAAATATATTTCATCTTAGTCAAAGCTTTAGAACTAAAGAGATACTTACAGTTAGTGTGTAGCAGATGGGTAACTGCTCATGGATCATTCTCGCAACTCGAGGGTTTTTTCTTGCGCCTGCGGCTTGGGAAGTGGGAAGAAGGGCTTGGAGGAACTGGTTACCATGTGGCTTGTATAACTATAAGTGGTATAATTAAAATCACACCTTGGCCTTGGAATGTAGAATCATACCTGGTTCATTTTTTTTGGATATCTTGTTTATAATGCTTTTTTGTTTTTAAACTTTTTCTTATTCTGGTGTATGATAGAATCCGAGAAACATAGTTTAGAGAAGCATACCAGAAAATCTCTCTCAGTGAAAGTAGGGGGAATCAAGTGTATGGTAGAAACTCATTATATATCCAATCAAGATTTTCTTGAGGTAATAATCAATCATCAATGATTATTTATTGGATTTAATTTGTATATATTGTCACTGTAAAATTTCTTTAACTGCACTTATCGCGATATTAATCAACTTTACACTGCAATGCATAACAATTAATCTTTTATTTGTAAGACTTTCTGCTAGTTCTCATTGTATGTGTGCCTATTGTTATTGAAGCTATTAGTTTCAATGTCATTTTGATAACTCCAGAAACTCATGTGAAATTCAGCTCTAATAAATTTTATGGAATGGGAAACTTTCATGTGTGTATGATGATGATGTCTGCTTCTTTTTTGCGTTTTTGTTTCTTAATGTTTTGCATAAGTTATTTTATACTAACTAGTACTTTATTACAATCAACATGCAGAAGCACATGTTTTGGCCATTAATTTCAACTGATGCCATTTTTTCCTTTTGTACAGGAAGAAATCATGGAATGGTGGTCTGCTAACTCAGAAGCAGGTGTTGAGATTCCATCTGAAGAAGATCTGATATCAAAATTTAAAAAGAAACAAATGCTAGGCCTTTAACCATTTTTTTTCTTCAAGTAGCCTAGTAGCTAGAATTTCACCTTTAAGGTGAATAAGTGGGAAATCTGGGGTTCAAACCACAACATGTGTCATAGATAATTCAATGTCCTCTAGTCATTTATTAAGTGTTAATATGTTTATTTATCATCATAAGCAGTTTATACTCTCATATATTTGTTTCTTATTTATAACAAGTTGTATAGAAAACAATTCTGATTCGATTTAAAGAAATGATATATACATGCACTACTGGACAATCACAGTTTTATCAAAATGAATCTGAGAACCTAATCATAATAATGCCTCTTATAGTAATGCCTCAGACTGTCTTATTATATATCCTCTGAAATTTATGTTATTTTCCGGTTATCTATAGCCTATAATTAATCATGATAAAAACAAGCAAGCACAACCGATTCACAGCAAGAAAGTGAGTTTTTTCACCGTGAAATTAAAGAAGCTGCAAATCTAGTCTTTTCTCTCCTATGTATTACTTCTCACATTTGATAGACTATTTTAGTGTGTTTGTTTTCGCGTGCCACCGTGCGTTTATTCACTTCTACTATCTGTAGCTTCACAATTATAAACAGCGAGAAGACAGAGACACGAGAAAAATAGTTTGGATGCGTATCCAAACGAACACTTATTATACTAGATTAAAGAAACCATCATGCAAGAACTATACCAGATTAAAGCAAATTTTGTTTAGTCCTTTAACAAGATATTTTCTTATCAAACCACTTAACAATCACACTTGTGGCATGACTTATATAAGCAGAACCTGCACTCAACATCAAGAGACATACTATGAGCAGAACCTGCACAAACTATATTGAAGCTCATCTTCTCTTATGATTAAAAACCAAGAACAATGCATAATCAATCGCAACAATAAAGCCTTGTTGATTAAAACACTCAGTACAAAGTTATTCTTAGACCTCTTGTCAGGGCCTACAGAGGTCATTAAACAAATAAAAAATCAAATACATCATGATAGGCATTTACATAAGATATGAACTAGCAACATTCATACTCCTATTCTCATAATTTGCATCATCAGATACAAACTTAGCAGAATAACAAATTTGACATAAAGAATAATACATAGCCATAATTGACTGACTCTAAACAGATATCAATACTAAAACATCCAAATGCATCTTCAAATCTCTAATTATCAGATTTTTCTTTTTTGGCTTGAGTAAGGTACTCTTCCATCTCATTCAGCCATAGATCAGCAAATTCACAATTCTTCCAAGCCTCAAACCACGGCCCTCCACGAGTATAATGGATAGCCTTAGGTGAAGTAGTTGGATCATTCTCAACAGCCCTGTTATGTCCTTCAAGAAAATTCCAAACAAAAGGTACGGAACCAATTTCATCATCCTCAAGCCATTGAAACCTATGAAGGAAAGCACCAGTCTGTGAATTCACGGCATCAGGAGTAAGAACCTTGTTCTTAGGATGACCACAGTTATACAAAACCATTGAAGACCAATTCTTTCTAGGATACACAGTTTGAACAGCACCATCCATCTTTGTAGTCTCTTTTGGAGTATAATCATGTTGAACACACATAATAGCATACTTATCCTCAATCAAATCTACCAATTCCTTAATATCAGCTAAATAGAGAAAATCACAATCCACAAACATAGCCCAACCTTGATAATTTGCCAAACTAGGTGTCAAGAATCTTGTAAAAGAAAATTCAGTGCTCTCAAATTGACCTCTTTCACGCCAATAAAGACCACTTTTTCTCAGATCTGATTGCTTAATTGGTATGATCTCAACAGGAATTGAAGACCTTTTCATGATTGAATGACAACATACCTGAAATGCAATGTCTTCACGTGGATCATAACCCACAAAGATCTTGAAGGGTGCACCTATTCCATTACCATTACCATTACTAGTTGGTAATGGTGATTGGTTCTTACCATTGCTCAAACTCATCTCTGTAAGAAAAAAAAACAACAAATTAATGATTAATCTATGCAGACACATCAAATCAAACACACCCATTTGATCATGACAGGAAAAACATAGAAAAATGATTTTTTTTTTTTTTTCACTTTTCAGAATGATCCAACTGTTTTAATAATGTGATACATCAATTTCAAAGCATTGTTCAAACTCATCTCTAAAAGAACAAATCAATGATTAATCTATGTAAACACATCAAATCAAACACCCATTTGATCATAGACTAAAAACAATGAAAAAAATGTAATTTTTTCACTTTCCAAACTGACCCAATTGTTGTAATAATTCAAATACATCAAATCAAACACACCCATTTGATCATGTACAAAAAACAGAGAAAAAAAGTAATCTTTTACAGATTTCAGAATGACCCAGTTGTAAAAATGTGATAATTGATTAATTTCAAAGTGTTACCTTATACATTAAAGAAAACTATAAGAAAACAAAAATAAAGAATGAAAACCCAATTGAATGAAATGAGAAAGGAAGAGAAATAATTACCAGAAAGAAAGAAAGAAGGTTGGACTTGTTTGGAAAAAGAGAGGATTTTTGGAAGAGAAAGAGAGAGGATTGAGCGGTAACGTGATTATTTCACACCGACAGTGTAGGGAGGGTTATATATTGTTCACACAAATAATACTCTATCGAGTAAATCTAGGGATTGTGATTGATTTGATGCTATTGCTATGAATCGTGAAGATTGACGCGTAGTATATTGCAATACCAATAGCTGGATTACAGAATATGCTATATTCACCAATCATCTATCTTAACCCATTGTTTCACTTTTATACCAGCTATTATAAGAAGAAGAAAAAAAAAAGTGAATAAACAATTAAATTGGTCACGGTTTTTTAAATCACTTTTAAATTAATCCATGTGATTGGATGATCTGATCAAAATGATACTCTTTTCATTGGATGGAAATGACTTCATAATGGTTGGGTTAAACATGGTGTGCACAAAAGCGCAATTAACCTTTTTGGATGTGGTGGTCTTCTGTGAGATAGCAATGACATTTCTTTGATCAGTTATGCTCGTAAAGTTGGAGCTTGTAATGCATTTCATGCAGATATGTGGGTCATGTATTTGGGTTTGAAGCTAGCTCAGAGACATGGGATTACTCACCTTCAAATTAAAAGTGATTCAAAGGTGTGAGTTAAAAAACATGAATTTACATGTGCAAATAAACCATACTTGACATGAAGGCAATAGAGCAGTTGATTGGTTAGCTAACTTTAGTTTAACTTTGAACGTTTTTGATTTCCATGTAATGGATACTCCTACTAGGGAGCTTCAAATTATTCTCTTTGATGACATATTCGGCACTTGTATGCCTCATAATGTTCTTTTAGATTTGTAGTTTTCTTCTTGAGCTTTTGTCCTATTTTGCACAAAATAAAATAAAATAAAATAATTCATGGCTCTATTAATATTTCAAACTAATTTATATCTTTATCAAAAGTTTTTCAATTAAATCCCTCATTATGTGACAAAAACATAAAATTGTGTCGTAATTGGTAAACTTTTTTTTTTTTGGAGAGAAATTTGCTTATAGCATTTCATTGATAATAAGGGATTCAATACAATTGGGTATATCATAATAAACGGCGTGACTAGCTAGTAACGTGGCATCCCTTGCAAGCGCATGAGCTACCTCGTTGGCTTGTCGCCTAACAAACTCCACCCTAGAGTTAGAAAAAAGAGAACTAAATAGAGAACGACATGAGTTAATAATACAACCGAAATCAGACGTGTCGTTCCTATCAGAGTGAAAAGCATCAGTCGTCAACCTAGAATCCGTTTCAAAATCAACATGATCAAACTGCATGTCACTGAGCCATTGCAATGCTAAGTGTAATCCAAGTGC
>Ga0315915_1001765_pt1 | contig 26681 bp, 17 predicted proteins | sample MpolbnodulesMG_FD_207738 | JGI IMG/M metagenome (GOLD analysis project Ga0315915, IMG submission 207738) | Medicago polymorpha root nodule microbial communities from Los Angeles, California, United States - branched nodules | ecosystem: Host-associated > Plants > Roots > Nodule | place: USA...
AAAGTTGACACTTGACTTGGAATTTTTTTGGACCTTGGACATATTTTATGTGACCTATTAGACATTGACACTATTATATTTTGGACATTTTGGACAATTAGTAAAAACTAAAATAAAAGTGATTAAAGTAAAAGAAGAAAAATGACTAATTAAAAATAAAAATTAAAACTAAAATTAAAATTAAAAATAAAAGAGAATTAATAAAAGATGGAATTTTAAAAGATAAAAGTAACTAAAAAATAAAGATAAAGAGAGAAGAGGGTCCGAATCGGAACAAAAAGTAGGTATTTTAAAATACCTCTCTGCCGAATTTTACTCTGAAAAGTCAGATAATATTCCGGATCAGAGGGTATATGAATGTAGGGTCTTAGGTCAAAAATTGGGGTATGACAAAAATAATAGGTTCGATACAAAATATAACATGATTTATGAAAACTTAATAGTGCGGAATAATAATGATTGATTATCGTTAAAACATACGAAATATAAACAAAATTGATTAAATTAAACTCATACATTGTATTAAAAGAATTAAAAAGAAAAAAAAATAATAGCTTAATATAATATATTATACTTATAAAAATGGAAATATATATTAAAATATTTGTATGCGGTTCAGTTCGGTTTAGTTCGGTTTTGAAAAATCAATACAAAATATGATCCAATAATATTCGGTTGTGTGCGATTTTCGATTTTTTTGGATCAGTTTGGATTTGAACACCCCTATTAGCTGAAGCAATATGGAAGATCAAGGAATTTGTAGGTCTCACTTTACACTTTAGTTGAAGCATACACATGCTCTGTACATGGCCATGAACCTCACTGCATATATATATGCTCTGGTTGTGAAATGTTAACATTGGTTAGGGTTTTGAATGAAAGAAAAACATCCCTAGATCTCATCAAGGAAACATCATTTTAGGTATAAAATATAAACAATGTCGTTTTAGGGAATGTTTGTTTCAACAAATAGGTAGAAAAGGGAACAATGTTGCTGATAACTTGGCCTAACACGCTCTTGTAGAGTTTCAATGGAGTTTGGATTGAGGAAGTTCCTCATACTATTGTGAACTTTCATGATATAGACTAGACCCAATAATAATCCAATTCTTATGTCAATTTTAAAATTTTATTTTTACAAAATCCACAATTTTTCAAAAATCATAATGACGAGGGTCTATTTTTATATCACCATTTTTTGCAAAGGTCATGTATGTTATAAAAACGGCTTATTATATGATACATAAGTTAGACAAATCTTACATCATGCATAAACTAGTTTTCATTTTTAGATCAGTAAATTTTATTATTAAATTAAATGAGATATGATATGATTTATTGATCCAATAGTGATAAGGACATTTGAGGATGTGCAAAACCATTTTATTTGTCCATGTTAAACAAAGCCTATAAAAACACCCTTTTTGTGGAGAAGAAAACTAAATATATATTTTGGAATCGTAAAATTACTGGTATTCCATTTTGGTCCCTTCAATTTTGGCATTAATTTGAAATATGATGACTCATATTCCATTCCAATTCATAATTTTTATTGAACAATTGAGATTGAAAATTACCTCATAAAGTTCATGTATCAACTTTTTTTTTTTACAAAAAAAAGTCCAACCCATCGAAATTAACACGAGGGAAATCGAACATGATGCCTTGAGAGGAACACACTCCAAGGTTCGATGCCAACACCACCATGTCAATCCATGAGGGTTTATCAACTCAATTTTTAAAGTATTAATAAAAAAAAGTTGTCAAAGAAGGTTTGCTCAATTGATAAGGAGTTGATTCGCTCACAAAATCTACTTTCACTGCCAATGTAAAAATCTCGTTTATGGATAATCTCTGGATTTGGATTCATAGTTGTCAATTAATTCATGTTGTCATGTTGTCATGTTGTCAATTTAATATCAGTCGTCGAATTTAGCTAACGGTTGAGATCTAACTTTTTCAAATTTTCACTCATCACAAAACACATGGTAGTGAAACTGAAATTCCACCCTTCTGTTCCTCTCGTCAACACTGTTGAGTCCCGAACAACTGTTGTCAAAATTCTGACTGGAAGAATCGATTTTGGTTCCACCATTCTCAGCTACCCCATAATCACTTCTCAACAAACCAAAGTTTTAATCTATTTTTCAGCTTTCTCGATTTTTTTTTCATTCATTAATTTTGTTTCAAGAGATTCAACATGAGAACAAGAAGGGAGGGATAATAACAAGGATGTAATAGCCACACGAGTTTTATGCAGTATGGATATATGGGAGAAAGGAAACCGATATAGGATAAAAGGGTGCTTAGATATTGGGAAGAACCGTCAGAGTGGAAGAGGAAGGGTGGGGTTTCACCTCAGTGCTTTGTGTGAGAAAACTAAAAAAAGCTAGATCTCAACCGTTAGCTAAATCCAACGACTGATATTAAATTGACAGCATGACAACATGAATTAATTGACAACCGTGAATCCAAATCCATAATCTCTAAGTATCACAATGAACGCTTGTTCTACCATAAGATCCGCTTCAAAACTCAATTCACATAAATAAGTAGAGAATGAGTCAAACAAAGTCAACATCACCATATTACTTGCCTCGTACTTTGAAAGTCCATGTACAAACTTCAGAAGTACCGGTATGAACTAGGAAGTGACATTTTAAGCCAAACATGCATGTCTTTCTAAAATGAAAATCCATGAAGTAACGACATGTACCTTTGTCTTTGACCTTGTAGAGATTGGTACGTACGTGCCAAATTGACTTGACTAAGTAATTTAATCATAACCACATGATACAGGTCTTCCTTTTAAAAAAAAAAGTACCACATGCAGATCTTTTGCTAGATCAGTTGACTTTAAATTATTCTACGTATTATATTTTACCAAAGGTATAATATAAAACTATAACATCAAAGTCATCATGTTAGTATTTCAGATTATTTCAAAAAAAAATGTTAATACTTCAGAAGTTCATACTACGTATTACATAGACTTATAATACTAATTTCTGATGTGGCATGTTCTCAAAGACTCATACTCAAAATATTTTATTGCAATTGACTTAATCATTTGATCGTATTGCTGGCACTTTGTTATGGTATGTTGTGAAGCTCCGATACTTTAAAATGGATGACGTATTGTATCCCATGTGTATCCTGCACCGATATCTGTCTGATACTTCCCAATACGTATCTGGAGAATATCTAAATATTAAATTTTATTTTTTAAAAAAATAATTATCCGATACGTCCCGATACACACAGATACTTATGTTTTTTATATTATTTTGATTTCTGTTTTTTAAAAAAAAAAATAAGAATAAAAACATTATATTACTATAATATATATACATTTCCTTTATCTTTCTTTGGTGTCAGTACGCCCCACACCACACCACACAAACAATTTCATCTTCCCCTTTCTCTTAGTATTGATGTGATCTTTTTTTGGATATAATGCTTCTTTTTTGGATTGATATAATATAACATTAACAATGTTCTTTTTGGATATAGTGTAGTATTGATGTATAGCACTGATGATGCTCTTTTTGGTATATATTGCGTATGTAATTGACTAATCACCACTCTCTTAATCGTCAATATTATTATTATTTTTTTGTCAAGTAACCTAGCGGCTAGAGAAATCCACCTTAAAGATGAACAAGTGGGGTGTCCGGGGTTCAAACCCCGGCCCCTGCACATATTGTGCAATATCCCTTACCAAATGAGCTAAGCTCACGGGACATCGTCAATATTATTTATATTTATGTTAATATGCTACGAGTCTGGTTTCTTGTGTTTGTTAATATATTTGCATATTAAAAAAATGGTTATAATTATATTGTACATTTAATTATATAATTTTTTTTATTAACGTATCCCAACCGTATCGTATCTTGATTTTTGAAATTTTTTCGTATTGACATATCAGTGCAGTATCGTATCTGTATCGTATCTCGTATCCGAGCTTTACTGATGGTATGTGATACCTACCAACAATGCAGTCCTATTTGTTTAAGATGGGTCAAATATTTCCACGCCATGCTTAGCTGGCAAAAAGATGCAAATTAAGTGAGGGATCAACTATCAAGGACAAGGTGTACTCTTCAGAGAATAATAATTTAGATGATAAAGTTGACTTAACTTCTATTTTTTTTTTTTTATAAAAAATAACAATGTTGATTGTTGAAGGTTTTGGTTTCACCGATAAAAAAATCAAAATTGTTGGTATGGAGACTATAAGAGATGTTTGAATTTCAATCTCCCCATCCATGTATGTTTTCATTGTATTGTCATTTTGTCGATACATTTCCCTCATTCGTGCAATAGTTGAAAGAAGAAAAAAAACACAATTGCATATTTTAAGTGATAGTTAATGAATACAAACTTTATTTTTGGTAAGAAAAGGTAATTGCATTAGAATAAGAACGACTTTTTTTACTAAAAAATAAGAACAAAATTAGAAATAGACTAATTATGAAATTAGTTTATGATTGTTACAATAAAGTAAATTGGAGAGAGCCCATGTTTAGTCGCATTATCTTGGACACTTTACATTTTGTTCGAATTTCATAATACTAGACGTAGAGGTAGAAAAAAAAATGTATTTACCTTCCGTACACACAATCGTTTGAAAATTGAAAGTCCAATTTGATTGTTCAGCCACTTTTGAATTATTCACCTTTTTTCTTTTTGAAATTACCGGTCAAAAAAAACCTTCACCTGACACGCTGTGATGATAGATTGAAAGAGAAAAAAAACACAATTTTCTTGAAGATGACCAAAATAAGCGTTGAAATTTTACCATGGAAGTGTTGTTTTCTGCACCCCGGTTTTTTTTATTCCACATTGAACATTTTTTTTTCTCCCAACTTGTATTGGATTGAGATTTTATAAGATTTTAAAAGACTTTTTTGTTTTAAAAAAGTCTTGTGGTATTCAATCAAATTTTTAAGGAATGTAAAACATTCTTGTGGTATTCAATTAGGATTTTCAAGATTTTTTAATGAATCCAATAAAATCTGGTGGTATTCAATTGAGATTTTGCACAACTTAAAAATTATGTATTGGTATTCAAAGTTCAACGGATTTTAATGGATTATTGTGAGTAATAGATTTTCTGAGACTTTTTAGTGTAAAATGCACCTACCAACAATCTCACACCTAACCTCTGGACTTTTCTGTCTTCCACACATAACCTTGAGTTTTTTTTTAGAAGACATTTCCTTCATAGGCATGCTGAATACAAAATATCGTGGTGATTCGTGACGTAAAACCTCTATCGTGTAGGTTCTTTGCATTATCTTTTCATACTCCACCGGAATATCCCATTTTCACTTTGAGAAATGCAATGTTTGATATTATAAAATTTTGAAGAGAACTCAAACATTCCATCAATCTTTGCACTTCTTCACCTTTCCAAACATTGGTCGATCACAAGTTTTTGGCCAAAGGTGGTCACCAAGCTGATTCAGGGAGAAAAATTCACATTACGTTATTAACTCTTTGCATCCATCTAGAAATAAAACACAAACAACCTATAACTAGCCATTGGTGTGTGGTAGTGATAATGGTTACTCGAGATAACTTGCTGCAATTATGGCCACTGCAAGATTATTTCCTATAAAAGACCTTAGGCTCAAAGCAACAAAGCTTTGAGGCAACAACCGCAGGGATTATTGTAATCCATCGAAGAATGCCAACTGAAATAAAAAATAGAAACTGAAAATTTTATGATAAGTAGTTTGAAAATTTGTTCGATGGATGAGATAAAAATACAGAGTCATTTCATGTTTTATAAATCAATAAAGTCTTTTAAAATCTTAAAAGTCTTTGAGTTAAAATCCCTCAAAATCCAAATTATAGAATCTTGATTTTAAAAAGTCTTTTAAAAAAGACTCTTGCTAGTTTCATCCCATATAATTCTAGTTACACCCAAATTTATTTAAAATTTTACAATAATACCAAAATCGCCCTCTTCATATAAATTTCTAAAAACCCATCTTTTATGATCATTCTGAACCCTCGCCCCCCTTCATCCACAAATCACCATAGATGTGCAACCAGGATCTGAATCAACATCTTTGTCATTGATCTGTACTCTATTCATAAATTTCATGAATTTCATTTTCTAAGAGTTTCTATTTGTTTATTGTTTGTTTTGGTATGAGATATGCATGTGTTAACCGCAATTTGATTTCACTTAGTGAGAAGTTAATGTAAATTAAGTTTACGTATCTATATGAGAGGTTAGTGTAGGTTAATGTAAATTCAGTTTACGTGTGTATATAAGAGGTTAGTGTGAATTCAATTTACTTATGTTCAATTTAGGTTAATGTAAATTAAGTTTACGTATTTATATAAGAGGGTTAGTGTAATTTCAGTTTACAGAGAGGTTAGTGTAAATTTAGTTTACGTATGTTCAATCTACGTTAATGTAAATTCAATTTAGGTTAATGTAAATTAAGTTTACGTGTGTATATAAGAGGTTAGTGTGAATTCAGTTTACTTATGTTCAATTTAGGTTAATGTAAATTAAGTTTACGTATTTATATAAGAGGGTTAGTGTAATTTCAGTTTACAGAGAGGTTAGTGTAAATTTAGTTTACGTATGTTCAATCTACGTTCATGTAAATTCAATTTACGTATGTTTAATTTAGGTTAATATAAATTAAGTTTACGTATGTATATAAGAGGTTAGTGTGAATTCAGTTTACTTATGTTCAATTTACGTTAACGTAAATTAAGTTTACACATGTATATAAGAGGGTTAGTGTAATTTTAGTCTACAGAGGTTAGTGTAAATTTAGTTTACGTATGTACAATTAAAGAGGTTAATGTAAATTAAGTTTACGGATTAGCCAAGACAGTTGATTTCAGAGAGACTCTTTGCACGCAAGTTTGAGAAAGGGCGATACGTGAATTAGGTTTGGAAGTTTCAAAAACACGGTGTGAGTGTTTGGAAGGAGGAAATACGTGAATTAGGTTTACATTTCCAGGTTTCGGTGATTAAGCGATGGCTGAAAGGATTTTAGATTAATTTGAAATTTTTATTTTAGTTAAAGGGTATATTAGTCAGTCTTGGGTGTAACTTGTGTTTTTTGGGGTGTGAGTAGCATATGTCTTTAAAAAAAATCTTAAAATCCCATAAACTCTTATAAAATCTTTTAAAATCTTCAAGACTTTTTAAATTTTTATGTTGATTTCATATTTTTGAATAACCTAAAAACAATTGCCAAAAGTTTCTCTCATAAGTTATTAATATTGTCATAAGTACATATATATGAAGGGCATTTGTATGCACCTTTGTTTAATATTCATGGTATCAAACCATACCCTTCGATTATAAGTTATCAATGGAAAAATAGTCGCAAAGGGTGTGTTTGATTTGCTAAAACAACACAACATAAGACATATTTTTTATGGTATTGAATAATTTTTTTGCGGACAAAAAACAGCTCCCTTTATTTCAAATCAAACATCGTACAATTAATATTGTTATCTCATGTATTTTATTTTTTAGCAGATCAAACGCAATCTAAGAGGATACCCTCTCAAGTTTTCATTATATTTTGTTGCATAAGATATTTGAGATCAAATGCAATTAATTTTTTTACAATCGCTCCAAAAAAAATATTTTCTCAACCGCAATCACTTATTCACAAACCCTTTTTTTCCTTTTGATCTATATGAGAGGGATGGTAGGGATGATTTGTAGTCAAATTGACCCATAATTACTTTCCCAAATTGTTTTTACCTTTTCTGATTGTTAAATACATAATTTACACATCTATTTAGTTTTTCTTTTGTATATTTTTTTTGATTTAGTCGTTTTAGCGCAACATTGTTTGTTTTTATTTCTCATCTTAGAACATTTTTTTTGTTGTTGTTATTTCCCATCTTGATAGAATGTTCATTTGATTCAGATTAAAGCTTATTTTGATATGACCTGATCAATGAGTTTGCGGATGTTTATTTTACAAATTCAAAGATATGAGTATTTCGGACACTTGGAGATAATTATATTTTAAGGCTTGTGTATTTTGCTATTTTATGTTATTGACATGCATGATGTAACTTTGTTCGTAGATTAATTTTTTGATCGACTTTGAATTTGTTTATGTTGCAACAATGTACTCTATCGATTTGAGGAAATAATATTCTTTATTTTTAAATTAGTTTTTTTTATCCCTAGTCCTCATAAAAAAAGACATGTTTACATCCCTGTAAAGTTATTCACCGTGCGGTTTTAGTACTTGTTAAAGTTAAGTTTGTTTAATCATCCTTAACATTTTATATTTTCTTAATGGCCTTTGCAAGCATGTTTAGAACCTTATAAAATGTTATTTCACAAAAAGTTAATTTTTTTTATCATATAATAAAACAAATATAATTTTTTAAACTTTCAAATGTTCAAGATAAACTAATAAAACTTTTAGACTTTAAAAATCATATTTTGATCTCTAAAAAAATAAAAAATAATCATATTTTGAGTTTATTTTTTACAAAGTTTTTTTTTCTTTTTCCGATTAAGAAACCTAGCGGTTAGAGTTCACATATTTTAAATGTGGAGAAGTGGGGTGTCAGAGATTCGAACCCCCAACACTGCATATATTATGCAATGTCTCGCACGTTTTACAAAGTACTAAATATACCTGAAAAATCATTAAGATTTTTTAAAGTTTAAAATAATTAAACAAAATTTTGGGTTTGTTGATTCGTTAAACAATATGCACATGACATAACAACACAACAGAAAATAGAACAACACTTGATAAATTTTTATGTTATTGGATAATTTTTTATTGGGTCATGTTAACCGGTGCTCCCAAGACACTGGTTAAGGAACCCAAAAGAAGAAAGTTTTCAATTGAAAAATACACTTTGTTGACTTTTAAAAGATTGACAGCACAATTTCTAATGCAATGCATTCTATATTTGCTTCTTAACCAATGCCACGAGGATACTCGTTAACATTTTTCTTTTTTGTTTTATACAATTTTTGGTAGACAAAAAGTCAATTTTATACTTCCTCCCATCCCTTAATGTAGGCACCCATTGCTTTTTTCACATTTCTTAAGAAATGTCGTCAGTGTGATTAATGTGTCTGTTTTGTGTGTTAATATTACCAAATTGTCACTTGTTTGTATGTGTATTAATTAGGGGTATGTTTAGGAAAAAAATAATAAATACATCTAGTAATTTGAAAGAGAGTTTACATTTAGGAATAAAAATAAAGTCAAATATGACTTAAATATAAAGACCTATAGTAAGACAATTTTTTTTACTGTAATTTAGTAGGGGACAATTTATTTGTCCTATCCATTGAATCTAGTTTGTCGGGTCCCTTTTTACAAATCAATTGTACAACTTTATATAGGCGAAACATTCATTTTTTTTCTTTCAATGAGGACTAATTATTTATCTAATGTAAGTAAAAAATAAAAGAAAACACCTGAAGAAAAAAAATGAAGATAATATTACGGTTTTGCCATTCACTTCTTTTCTGAAATCTCACTGTCTTCGACTTCGTTATCCCTTCATTGTTCTTCCCGCAAAAGGTTTTCCTGTAAAAAAAATTCAAAAACCCTAATTCTCATGCTAATCACCTTCAATCTAATTCAATTCACTTCTCAATTTCTCAAATTCTTCTCTCATGGACGCACGAAAAATTTCTATGGTGAATGGTTGCATTGTTTATACTCGAGCTAAGAGGTCTCTCAATTCGTCTACTACTTCTTCCGAGGAACTTCATTGCAAGAGATTCAAGGAAGATGCCGAGGTGAAGGAGGATGTGAAGAGCGAGTCTCGTGAGGTTCCGGTGACGGCAACGGCGACGTTTAGGAGGATTACGAGATCGGCCACGAAATCGATGGTTGAATCCGGTGAGGAAACGGTTACTGTGTTAGAACATCGAGGTGAAGGTGATGCTGTTGCAGTTGGTAAAGGTGATGGTGAGGTGCCGGTGAAGAATTTCAGACGGATTACACGATCGGCAATGAAAGAAAAGGTTGAATCCGGAGAGGATAAGGTTACCGTGTTAGAACAGGAAGGTGCTGCAGTTGCAATTGGTAATGACGATGGTGCAATTCCGGTTAGGAAATTCAAGCGGATTACTCGATCAGCTAAGAAAGAAAAGGTTGAATCCGGTGAAGAGACAGTGAATGTGTTAGAACAGCATAGTGCTGCAGCTGCAAGTGGTGAAGGTGATGGTGTGGTGAGGACATTCAAGCGGACTACGAGGTCAGCAACTATGAAAGCAAATGCTGAGTCTGGTGAGGTGACTGTGACGAAGTTAGACCAAGAAGGTGCTGCTGTTGAGAGTGAAATTGATGGTGCATTAGCTGCTCGGAGAAACAAGATGGAGTTGAAGATGTCAAAGAAGATTGCAGTTGATAAGAAGCGGCCTACAACAATGAAAGAGCTCTTTCGTACCGGTTTACTCGATGGTGTCTCCGTGGTTTACGTTAGCGGTATTAAGAAGGTTCGCTACTTTGTTCTGATATGCTTAGTGTCAACTGTCAAGTTATGAATTTGCATTTAGGGAAAAAAAATTAAGCAGTTATGTATAACCTTTTTTAACTAGTAAAGATCGAAGAGGGAATGTCATTAAATTATTTTCATATAAGTTCGAAGTTGTTTCCTTACACTATCTAGTTGAGCTTGTTGAAATAAACTAGTAAAAATCTAGTGAATGAAAATAATATAGTATGTGAAATTCTGTCATATATAATTAGGACAAGACTTTTCTTAGAATAGATAGGCTAAAAACTATTTAGAGACATATCATAAGCTATATTAGCGACATTTCCAAGTTTAGTGCATAAACTCAATACATTTAATTTCTAAATGCAAAGCGAACTTTTGTAGGAAAGTATAAGTGCAAATGGAAAGGGAATTAATTTTTCCATTGCTTAGAATTGAGATTGATGAATCTTCCTGACTTTTTATGCGTACCTCCCCTTATCTAAATTTATATATATATAATTAATGGAAGGAATGGCTACACATATTTATTCTTTTCCTTTTGAAGATGATTTTTTTTTTTAATTGTGTCGAAGATAAATTCTTTCTAAGAAATGGTATAAATATATTGTTTTAAGGTTTTATTATAGAAAAAAGTGGGTAAGTTACTTGGGACTTATTGAGTAACTGATTGTCTGTGGCATTAGGAGATGGCAGAAGCATTACTGGTACTAATAGGCATTATTAGTTACACCCGGAACATGGCATTGACACAAACTAAGAACTGGTTAGAGATAGAAGAAGAGACTGAGAAAATCAATGTATTGATCTAACTGAATTTGTTATGAATCAATAGTTAGTTGCAGGAGAGAGAGTGGACAAGTATTTATAGAGGCTATCTCTGTACTGAGTTAGCAGTTAGTTACACAGTATTCACTAGTCTAGCTATATCTCTTTTACTATTAGTTCCCCTCCAAATCCTAGGGGGGCTTATTCTAGTGACAGTTTATCAAAGACTCGTAACTTGTCCCTTAAGTGAAGAAATCTTAGAGCTGACAGGGGTTTAATTAGCAGGTCAGCATGTTGGCTAACTGCTGGGATATGTCTGACATGTTGACTCTTGTGGACGACCTTCTCCTTTAGGAAGAAGATTTCCATTTCCATATGTTTGGTCTTAGAGTGCAAAGCAGGGTTGTGAGATACGGACATTGTGTTCAAATTATCTCATAAAAGCATAGGACTGGTGAAAGAAACTCTTAGTTCTGTCAACAGAGATTGAATCCACAACATTTTAGTAGCTGTGTTAGCTAGGTTCCTGGATTCAGCTTCAGTGATCGATCTAGCTACTAAAGTTTGTTTTCTGGACCACCAGGAGACCAGATTAGGTCCAGCTATATGCATGACCCTGATGTAGATTTCCCATAATCTGGGTCTGCACCCCAATCTGCATCAGAGAAGGCAGTGATTGAGAGGGGTTTAAGAGAGGAAGCAGTGTGCAAAGTAGACCATGACAAAAGGAACCACTAAGATATCTCTGAATCCTCTATACAGCTGTCCAGTGAATCTCAAGAGGCTGGAATAACAATTGACAAGCCTTATTAACTGCATAGCTGATTTCTGGCCTTGTAATTGTTGCACACTGTAAAGGCCACTGCAATCGACCTACAGAGAGTAGCATCTGCTAAAATAGTCTGATCCATGTTTGGATAGCTTGAGATTTGAGACCATAGGTTTGGGCATTCCCTTAGCATCTGCCATACTTGCTTAAAGTAGTAGGTCTTTGATATATTTGGTCTGTGAGAGAAACAAGGTACCATGTTTGATATATATATATGTATTACTGATTTAGACATCAACTCTTTGAGCATCTAGTAATTTGATCCTGTGTCTATTTTCCCCCCCTTCATAATTAGGCTTCAAACTGGTGTGCTTGGTGCTCTGTTTTTTTATTTTATTTTTTAAGTGAAGTGTTGCTTTGATGTGTTCTCTGCCCTCTGTGTTTAGTATTGCAAGTTTGACATGTTTTTATTACAGGTCTCAGGATTAAGGGGTGTTATTAGAGATGAGGGAATATTGTGCTCGTGCTGTCTCTGTGAGGGACGCAGGGTGAGTTGTAATTCTATCTCTGCTTACCCATTTGTTTATTGGGTCTGAGACTGTCCCATCATTTATTTTGTTTTCTTAGGTTATTTCACCTTCCCAATTCGAGATCCATGCTTGCAAGCAATATAGGAGAGCAGTAGAGTATATTTGCTTTGAAAATGGGAAGAGCCTGCTTGATCTGTTGAGAGGGTGCAGGGGAGCTCCCCTGCATGATTTGGAGGCAACAATTCAAAATATTGTTTGTTCTCCACCTGAGGAAAAATATTTTACTTGTAAAAGGTGCAAAGGTGAGCTTTGTGTCTGCTATTCAGAATCATCATCATTATTTTATTTTGTAGTTTTACAGTTTTTGGTGCTGATCCTGATTTTGTGTGGTAATATTATAGGAAGATAGTGTATAATAACCTTTATTTTATTTTTTTATTTTTGATTGCCTTTGGTGCTTCTTGATATCATTATTTTACCCATAGGACGTTTCCCTTCTTCATGTATGGAAAGAGTGGGACCTATATGCAGTTCTTGTGTAGAATCAAGTAAATCTGAAGAAAGTTCGAAGAATGTAGTTAGCAAAAGAATCAGGTACTTGCCATTTCTACCCAAGTTGGGCTCATGTTGAGTGACCTGCATCATGTGAAATTTTGGATAAAGTTGATTTTTGATTGCTCAATCAATGCATTTTGAGCAGGCTACCACATAAATGTTAACATGTTTTTTTTCTTCTTCTCATTTATAAGTAGGTTTACTATTGAATTCTTATTTTCATGGATTTTTGTACTGAGTTCTGTTAAAATTGAGAATTCAGTAATGACAGACAAAAATCCATGAAAATTGAGCTGCAACCAACAGTCATATTATTCCAAGCAATCTAGTCTACAACTACCACTATTCAAGTTTTTATCATGTTACTGCATGCCAGCGAACACACAACAATTATGACTCGTGAACATACATTCATTCATTTTAGATCAGCAACTAGTCCAATTTAAAGTTGGTAGAGAATTATAATAACTTAATTCTGCCATTTTGTCTTGTTAAGCTAAGTCCAGGAATACAATGAAATGGAGTGACATAATGTCACAGTTTAAAATGAAAATTGTTGGAAAGCCCACCATAATTGCAAATTAACCCGAACACCTTTGTGCCTTAACTAGAACAACTTTGGGCTGGCTTTATTGCAGCGCCCAACACCTTCATTGTGCTGGGTGTAAGAGGGTGTGTTTAGTCCCCCATAGCCTAGAGAAATGGCTTACGTAGTGCTTATAAGGCTAAGACAATCCTCATATAATCTAGTTTTGTAGGGTTGAGTTAGGTCTTAAGCTTACGTTTTTGTAGGGTTGAGTTAGATCTTAAGCTTACGTTTGAAGATGGTATTAGAGAGTCTATCTTAATTGTAGTTTGCACCCAGTTGCCTTGATTGTGTCAACTTTGAGATGCCTTTATTACAGCCTCCGACACCATCATGCTGCTGGGTGCGAGGAAGTGTGTTTAGTCCCACATTGCCTAGATATATAGCGTGCTTATATAAGGCTCGAGAAATCTTCACTTTACAAGCCAGTTTTATGAGGTTGAGTTAGTCTCTAAGCACAATCTAAGAGAAATGCTAGGTTCAATTTGTTGAAACTTGCGACCATATGAAAGGTGCAATGAGACGTGGTCTGATAGAAACCGGCACCGAACATTGAAATATAGTAGAAATAACTTACCCATAATAGCCTGTTGTTTCCCTTTTATTTACACACTATATATAATTAACTTAATAACTACTTATTACATAATAACTGCCATAATTGCTATTATACATATTATATTTATTTAATAATAATAAAAATAAACAGTCTAACAGTGTCCAAGACCTCCCTTTGCTCCTCTCTAATTTATATTTTCTTTTATCATTTTATATCAATATTTCAGGTCTCCTAGACCAGTGTTGGTCTCCAAGTCATCCTGTGCTTCTGAGATGTCTATCTCTCCAAAAATTAAGAGATGCGGGAGGAAAAGAAGAAAGTTAGTATTCACATCTATTTCAGATACCCTATACATCAATTGAATATGTAGTTTTTGCATAGTATTTGGTTTTCACTAGCCAATGCATGTGTTTACATGGTTTCAATTTTTTGGATTCCATGAATTGATTTTCTCTTTATAGTGGTCTGCTCTGGTGTTTTCTTTTAACGTACATATTGTAAACTGTGTTATCAAGGTTGTCAAAAAGGGTTAACAGCTCAAATTCTTCCAAGAGTGCTTCTGTGCCTATTCTACCCCGGAGGAAAGTTACGTCAAAGACGAAAAAGAAGTTTGTACCTGCCTTTACTTTCTTTGCACCCTTTATGTAGTTAGGATAATATGCATTTGGGTAATTGCTTACAACCAAATAATTTTTCGTCACCATTTTATTCTAATAAAGTGTTATTACCAGGTCACTGTCCATAAAGTTGAAGACCACTTCAAATTCGAATTGTTTATCTCCACAAAATAAGAGTGAATGGAAGATAACTAAGAAGTTAGTTCCATACTCCTTCCCCACTTGTGGGTAACAGCTGTCGTGTTTTTATTACTGTTCGGTGATGTTAATCTTCATTTGTTTATCCATTGTATTCTTTTGAAGGGATAATCGGTTGCACAAGTTAGTTTTTGAGGAAAATGGATTGCCTGATGGAAGTGAATTAGCTTATTATGCAGGCGGACAGGTTTGTTTATGTTTGATGCAACAGTTATTGTATGTCTATTATGCTGCTGACAGTTATATTCTGATTGACAGAAATTGCTTGAAGGTTTCAAAAAGGGCTCTGGAATTGTTTGTAGATGCTGCAACACCGAGGTATCCCCAGTCGCACACATAGCTTGTACATTTGTAGGCATTCTTTGAGAATAATTAGATTGTGCATAATTTTCTTTCAATATTTAATGTTGTGCAGATTAGCCCCTCACAGTTTGAGGTCCATGCAGGCTGGGCTTCTCGCAAGAAACCGTGAGTCTTTTTTCTTTTATTTTATCTTGGGGTGTTGGGAGCCTAGGAGGGATATTAAGCAATTATTTGACCTGTTTATTGTTCAAGCCCGTGAATTTTATTGGAAATGCACATTTTTTGGGCAGTTATGCATACATTTACACATCAAATGGGGTGTCTCTCCATGAATTATCAATATCTCTCTCCAAAGACCGAAAATACTCTGCAAATGACAATGATGATCTATGTGTTGTTTGTTGGGATGGTGGAAATCTGTTGCTTTGTGACGGATGCCCAAGAGCATTTCATAAAGGTCAGATATACATTATAAAATATATGATAGGGAAAATGATCTATTTGTCCGTTGCTACTATTGTGTGAAATGCGGAATCATCTATGTTTCCCCATTATTTGTCCTTTTTTTTTTTTCCATTTGCTTTTGTAGCAAGAACTATGAAGATATTTATCACCATAGGTTGTTGATACTTGTAATGCAAGTGTTTCTATATGACTATCACCTATAATGCTAATGTACTTGCTTCTTTGAGAATAAAACACTTTAAGGGATTATGAGGATCAAGAACCCAGGTTACCCAAATTGTAAGATGCTTTTTTGGGACTGTCACATGCCTACTGTACTACTCCTTGCTAATAAAAATGGCGAAGGACAAAGATAAATGATTGTTTATCTATTATATTTTTTGTAAAACATTTTTTCCTTCTCGGGAAAATTTAAAAACCTCATTAACAGTTGTATTGTACTAGATTTTTTATTTTTTGATACGTGTACTAGATTTATTATCTAAATGCTTCGAAGATGGGATAATCACATGTTCAAGTTATGGAATCAACCTCCTTGCTAGGGCTATTTCCATATAGCACTAAGTTGCCCTTTTTATCTCGACAGTGTCTCAGATATGATTTATCACATCTTAAATCATCTCTTGTGATTCATAAGAGATGATTTAAGTTATGATTGGCTTTCAAATTTTATTATTTAGCATAATTTGTTTCCTTATTGAATTCAGTATAGGTGTCTGGTATTAGTATACATAAAGATTATTACTTTGTCACTTGTAATAACATTTGACATTTTGTTAATGCCATATCAATAATTTTATCATTACTAGTATTCCTTTTCCTCCCTCAAACCTAAAAGGCTAACCATATAACTTCAACATTTACTTTATTTGACAAATAGAAAGATAGTCATCAGTGAACTTTTATGTTCCGATTTTTGGAATGTACAGAGTGTGCATCTCTATCAAGTATTCCACGTGGTGACTGGTACTGTCAATTTTGCCAAAACATGTTCCAGAGGGAAAAGTTTGTCGCATACAATGTCAATGCTTTTGCTGCTGGAAGGGTTGAAGGAGTTGATCCTATTGAGCAAATCACCAAGAGATGCATTCGCATAGTCAAAGACATTGATGCTGAGCTTAGTGCATGTGCTTTATGCAGGTAACATTGTAAAGATTAGAAGCCATTTTATTTTTATGGACTTTATCTTCACTGTACTTCAGATTGGCAGTTGTCCCTATGTGGACGTGCTTCTGTATTTAGTTAATTGTAAACCAATATTGTATATTTGGGATTTTTATGAGATATCTATTTAAAGAGAAATGTTTGCACACACAGGGGTGTTGACTTCAGCAAATCTGGCTTTGGTCCACGCACAATAATACTCTGTGATCAGGTATGCACTCTTGTATTGATGTCCCTACAAAACCCTCTATGACATAGAGTTTATTTTTTCTTTCTTTTATTATGGTTTAGTGATTGATGCACACATGAATTATCTACTTATGGATTTGTATTGTTTTACTGAGCCAACTTGACGTTGCCCCCACTGTTGCTGCAGTGTGAAAAGGAGTATCATGTTGGCTGTTTGAGGGATCACAAGATGGCATTTCTAAAGGTGTGCAGCTGTTGCCCTACCTTTATATATGGATACATTAGTTTAGGCACCAACTTCTCTTTTGTCTTCTGAACATGACTGTGACCAATTACAGGAATTGCCAAAAGGTAACTGGCTTTGTTGCAATGATTGCACGAGAATACATTCTACTTTGGAGAATGTTTTAGTTAGAGGGGCTGAGAGGCTCCCTAAATCTCTCTTGGCTGTTATAAAGAAAAAGCAAAAGGAAAAAGGATTGGATCCCATCAATGATATTAATGTGAGATGGAGGCTTCTTAGTGGGAAAAAAGCGTCTCCTGAAACCCGACCATTGCTTTTGGAGGCTGTCTCTATCTTTCATGTAAGTTCTTCCCATCCTTCTCAATTCATTATAATCCTTTTTATTCCCTCTTTCTTGGAATGTGGTAGTTGTCCATGTTTGTTTCCCAACATATGATGGAGCTGCTTTGGAATTTACATTCTTTTTTGAATTTTGTCTTCCTCTTCTTTGTCTTACTCTTTTATCTGTTTATATCATTTTATTTGGTTAGTAACAAGTATCTTGCGTATTGAATGAATGTTTTTTATTTATTTTTTTAAATTTAGTTAAATTTAACGAGTATAAATTAATAAAAAATATTCAAAAGAGAAAAATATTAAACTGTGAAGATGCATCATGTATGCATAAATAATCTATGTTAGTACTTAGTATGTCTGCATTCCCTTTTGATTTAATTAACAATTGATTTGTCTTCATAGTAAAAACGTGGAAAATAATGCCAAGAATTCATACTTGTCTTGGATATATTGCCCATGCGAAGTTTTAAAAGAGAATTCATCTTTGTCATGGAAAATTTGTTAGGCACTTTTATTAGGAAATACCAAAAGTATGCTGTATTACCTTGCAAAAGGTTTGTCTGTGCAGTTCTGTCTTGTAAAAGGGATACAGTCGACATATGGACTCGTCGTTTTCTATTATATGACATCCTCTTTCTTCACAGCTCTGATACCATGAATAATTTAGGAAATTGAGAGAAACTCGGAGGGAAAGATAGTGTTTGGTCTGAAACTGAGTTATGAAAAATGTTATTGCCATTGTAAATCTGAAGACTTATACCTTGCAAAAAGTTATATAACGATCCTTACTAACCTGCCTCCTGCAGTTAATTAATTGCATTTTGTAACATAGTAATAGAAACTGATAACTACAAGTATACAAGTGGGATGAGAGTACAGGCCATAGAAAAATATTACTAAGCTACAGTTTACTCTTAACAGGTATCTACAAGTTTAGCCATTCCTCTGCAGTAAGGCTAGGAATCGTCATTGAAGGTGAGAACAAGAGGGCGGGGAACACTTTGCCTTGTATCCTATATGGCAATGTTATCAACACATCAGCAATAAAAATGTGGCATTCGTGATGTGGTGCTCTGTGCCACATAATTTGATATGACCCAGCTAAAGAGGCAAGAAATGTGAGCATTTTTAGAAAAAGAGAGACTGAAATGATGTGCATTTCAGTAGGTACTAAAACCCAAAACAAGTACATGTTAATGGGAATAAAAGTCACCTAAACTATGGGTGGATGGAAATATTATATATGAATCATTTTTGGGGAATCTTTGCGATATATCGGGTAATCAGTAAATGGACTCCATAGCACCACCAGTATGTGTTGAATCTCCTAGAACTACTACACCCTTTGTTGTGTATGATGCCATGTTTTGAATTTGTTCGATTTCCAAAACATTTGTCTAGACAATGTCTGTTAACATTATTCCTTATTAGTAATTTACTAACAGGTAATAATGTTTTATATTTTTGCATTTATGCATAGTACAAATTATTTATCTAACATAACTTTCAGTGGTGGCCATCACACTATTTGATATCATGCTGCTAAGGAAGACCTAGACACACTATATTATAAAAACTATTAAGAAACATATAGAGATTAGTGAGTTGGATAGAGATATGATAGAACTTTATAGCATCATTTGATCTATGTAGTGTCACGAATATCGAGGCCTAACTCATCCATACAAAACCGGCTTGTACGGTGAGGAGTGCCTCCTTTTATAAACTCTTCTCAAGAATCCTATCTATCCGATGTGGGACTAAATCTCACCAGAGTGTTGGCCACTAACACCCCCCCTCACGCTTCAGCCCGGCCCAATGGGCCTGAAGCGTGGACGATGCAAGACCAACGATGGACCCGATAGGCTCTGATACCATGTCACGAATATCGAGGCCTAACTCATCCATACAAAACCGGCTTGTACTGCGAGGAGTACCTCCTCTTTATAAACTCTTCTCAAGAATCCTATCTATCCGATGTGGGACTAAATCTCACCAGAGTGTTGGCCGCTAACATGTAGGGCCGACCACACTTTGTAGGATAAGACTGTTGTTGTTGTGGATTTTCACTGTACTTGTGAGTTTTATATATATGGCTTGCTTTATTGTAATATTTCAATAATTGGATTTGTGATTTAAACTTCCGTTGCTTCAGGAATGCTTCGATCCTATAGTTGATGCAGTTAGCGGGCGTGACCTTATTCGAGCAATGGTTTATGGGTTAGAAACTACGTTTAAAGCATTTGTTTTGTCCCATTTTTTCTCTTCAATTTTTATTCTCTACCTTTGTCTCAATTGATGTATCCCTCACATACAGAAAGAGTGTGCGGGGTCAAGAGTTTGGAGGAATGTATTGTGCATTACTAATAGTCAAGTAAGAAGTGGTTCTCTGTCTTTAACGTTTATTACTTGATACTTAAAAACTACAGTACTATTTACAGTTTGTTTCTTTGATATTGAAGTTCATCCGTGGTATCTGCGGGCATGCTTCGAATCTTCGGCACAGATATTGCTGAACTTCCTTTAGTTGCAACAAGTAACAGTCACCATGGGAAGGTGAGAAATTACTGGTTGTCAGCCTCACTTTCACGATATGCTTTTATCTATTTAATTGAATCTCTGCTCTGAGATTTTGATAGATTTGCTATGTATTGTGGTCACTTGTGGTGATGACATGGTGGTATTGTGTTACTTATAATTATATTCGTTTGGTTCAAACAGGGCTACTTCCAAGCACTATTCTCTTGCATTGAGAGGCTCTTGGCTTTCATGAAAGTAAAGAACCTTGTGCTACCAGCTGCAGAAGAAGCACAATCCATATGGACAGATAAATTTGGGTTTAGCAAGATTAAACCAGACGAGGTATAAAATCTGTTTTACTGCTTTCCAGGTGGTAGATACTGACATTTTTCCCACTTTTCAGTCTAGCATTTTTTGAAGTTGGGTTTTAATTATGTTTCTGGGGCTGATAATTTCATTACCGAAATTACTGTCATAACATCTCGCCTCCAACTTGAAATATTGAGTTTTCCCTCGTCCTGCAGCTTGCCAACTACAGAAGGAACTGCAATCAGTTTGTGACCTTCCAAGGGACAAATATGCTTCATAAAATGGTGCCTCCATGTCGAGTCATCAATAATCATCCCTGATAATTTTTTATTTATAAAGATAATTGTGAGGGGAACCCCCTAGCTTTCTAGCTTCCTTTTTTCGTTTCAGACGTTTGTGTATATAGACAGGTTCTTGCCGATTGTTTTAAAATTTACGATCCCATGGTTTCTATGTAAATTATAGTTTTAATAGAACACATGTTCTTGATCTTGGATGAGTGCTTCAAAATATAACAGGCTCTACTAGTTGATTGTTCAGAAATTTCATGGTGTAACATTATTACTGATATTCTAGTGCAGTTTTATGTGTTGAGCATCAATTTCTTTAATGATTTAAAATTTTGACAAATCATATTAGTATTTGTTTTAATTCATGAAATGCATAGAACAAGAAAGTGGTAGAGACTGCGGCAATCATTTTGTGGGATCAGCCGGTGAAAGAGTTTTACTATCCCTCAGCCAGTGTGCATACAGCAAGCAACTTTGGTACTGAGTTCATGAAACCTGCTCTACCCTTGTTTCCTCCTCCAATTGTTGAAGACGAACATAGCACCGTCCTCATTCATCAGCCAGAAGCTTGCGGGGCTCAAATCCTGAAAGTTTATTTTCAGTATGCACGACGAGGGAAAATGATTTGGTATAAGCGGTAAAGGTCTGTTAAATCATGTAGGCTCCACATAATTTTAGTGGAACCTATTTAAAATCCAACCAATTAGAGAATGTGTTGGAAAGAGTGTTGGTTGCATAATTTTTGTTATAATACTCGGATATGTAATTATAGTCACCGTTGTTACAAGTAATTGGCTGTTGAACTGATAAATATATTGAAGTATACAGTATGTTCGTTCATAATGTAGTATCATTTCTAAAATAAAATGCAACTCTTGATACTTCATAATCATATCCATTAAAATTCTTCACACTTTTACGATTTAGCCCCATGAAATACAAGAATGGATGACGCTAAGGATTAAACTCAACTTTATTACTATTATTAATATCAAGCAATATTCCTACCAATAAGTTTATGCGTAAGAAAATTGTCATTGCCTGTTCGAGTTTGCTTAGATATCTTGTGTGTATACATCGTCTCTAGTGTAGGCGGTATAGTGGATTCAATTCAAAGTTATTGTAATAGAACTGAACACATGGTGCATTAGAAGGTAAGAATCCAATTTCATTCTCTAATTAGAATGAAACATAAAAATAATAAAATGTTGATAAAAAAGTTCTACCCCCACCACCCCAATAACGAATGACAATAAAAAAAACTTTCATTTAGTTATCTTCACCTTTTCTTATTTCAATCTTTCTACAGTTACTTAGCGTGTCCATCTTCCAATCTCTAATTAACTACAGCATATCTTTGTCTTGCCACCAAAATTCATCATTTTTCATTGATCCATAATAATGCTTTTAAAAGCCGTCATTTTGCAATAGAGACTCCTCAATACATTTCTTACCTCCTACTCCAATCATGCATCACTATCACACACATACACATACCCTTTTCACATGTACATTATAAATGCATTCGTCATTACTCCATGCATCATCCCCTCCCTCTACCCAAAACTCATTTCTTAGCCCAAAATACACAAATATATACAAACAAATCATACAACTCAAACATGAGATTCAACAGAACCCTCTTTTGGCTTTCTGGTTTTGTCATCCTTCTCTTTTCTATCATTATTGTTCGTTACACCACACCACCTTCAAACACCTCTAACACTGCCACTAGTAGTTCTCAAGGTAGTTTCACTTTTCAACTTGGCATATTAAGCAAGATTATAAAGCTAAGTGGTGCTCAAGATTTTGTGTCTTTGTTGATAACAAGTATTGCGAGTACAAGACATCATCATTGGATGAGGCATAAGGAAAAATGTGACAATGCCAAATGGGCTTCCCAACTAATTTTAGACTATAATGCAACCATCACTTTCACTGTGGACTTAAAGGGTCATGCTAACTTTAGCAGCGTGCAGAAAGCGATTGACGCGGTTCCTGAATCTAGCTCTAATACAACCCTTATTATAATCAATTCCGGTACATACAGGTTGATATTTTTTTCCCGGTATTTATTTTTTAATAACATTTCTCAATATTTAATAGAAGTCCATCAATATTATAAAGATATTGAGCTCTATAAAAATATAATGCACTCACTATTTCACTCCAAATATTTGTTGAATCTTTAGAGAGAAGGTAGTGGTCCAAGCCAACAAAACAAACTTAATACTACAAGGTCAAGGCTATCTTAATACAATCATAGAATGGAATGACACTGCAAATTCCACTGGAGGGACATCCTATAGCTACTCATTTGCGGTTTTTGCTTCAAAGTTCACTGCTTACAACATTAGCTTTAAGGTAAGCAAGTTCCTTGATATTCTTAATTCATATTATCATATATATGACATACTTTTACACATTGAAATCTTAATTAACCATTTGGATTGTGTGAAAAGAACAGAACACTTCTCCTCCACCTTCACCAGGAGAGGTTGGAGCACAAGCAGTGGCACTGAGAGTTACCGGTGACCAAGCAGCATTCTATGGATGTGGTTTCTATGGTGCGCAGGACACACTCAATGATGACAGTGGAAGACATTATTTTAAGGAATGTTTCATTCAAGGATCCATTGATTTTATATTTGGAAATGCTAGATCCCTTTACGAGGTAATAAGACCAATTATACTGCTTGCTTCCCATTGTGATCTATATACCACATGCACAATATGTTATTGGGATTATACTTAGGTGTTCACTTTTAGTTATTTTGTTCGGTTACATGTGCCTTCAATTGAAGATTTGGCAAAGTTGGTGCAATGCCATTACGAGCAAACTGTGCAGGGGTAATGATCACCAACATTATTTAGCGATCAATTTAAAGATCATTTATAAAATTTAGTCTCTATGGAGACTGAAATAATTTAGTCACTCAATTGGTTGCTAAATAAAATACATGTCAAGAAATTTAACGTTGTTGCATTCTCATGGCTAATTTCGAACTCACGACATCTGATCATCTTAAAAAAGATCCTTACCGTTTCATTTAAGTGCTCTTGAGTCACCTTTCTATCATTCGAGAGAACTTTGAAAAAAGACTAACATAGAAAGAAAGAAAGAAAAAAACATAATATTCAAATTAGTTACGGTCGTTTTGTATTTTCAAAGGAAAGTTATTTTGTACTTTGTTTGTTTCAATTTTGTCATAATACGTAACCATCATTCATGTATTGCTGCATAAGTTTAAACTACTAGGTCAAGGTAGTAAAATTATTTAACTTGTTTAGTTATTATTATTTTCTTTTAATTCGTGTGCAAATTCTTTAAACAACACTTAATTTAAAACATAGGGATTAGGGAGTATATACATATATATACACACATACCTTGTTAAATTATTTGTAAATCAACCACTTATATTAAGTTGTGACACAGGATTGTACCATAAACTCTATAGCAAAACAAGATATGGTTGGGATTGGTGGATCTATCACAGCTCATGGACGACAATCATTGAAGGAAGAAACAGGATTTTCCTTTGTGAATTGCAACATTGTTGGAAGTGGAAAAGTGTGGCTTGGAAGAGCTTGGGGAGCATTTGCCACAGTGGTTTTTTCAACGACAAACATGTCTGATGTCGTAGCTGCCGAGGGATGGAACGATTGGAGAGATCCATCTAGAGACCAGTAATTGCTATATTCACTTAAGATTAATTTTTATCGAGAATCACATAAATCACAACCACTCATATCAATCACATCGGTTGCTTCAAATATAAACACGGTTAAAGTCAATCATTTTTAATGATTTGATAATTCAGATTGATCGACCATGTAACAAACTTTACATTAATCGTGTATATAAATTGAATTTTATTCACATTTATCTGGTGCATCCATCTCTTCAGTTATTTATTTTTTTGGTTTAATTTTTTAATATTAAGACATAATTGACACAAAGTTTAATTTTTGTGTTAACATAGGAGCGTCTTCTTTGGGGAGTACCATTGTACAGGACTTGGAGCAAATTATACATCTAGAGTCTCTTATGCAAGACAACTCAGGGATTTTGAAGCAATCTCCTATATAAATGTTTCATACATTGATGGAAATGATTGGCTTCTTAACTATTTAACTTAATTGTGTAATTAGTCTGTTTTATAATAAATTTGTATTCAAATTTTTTTTCATCCCTTTTTAATTATTAAGTATTTTTACTAACTTTATTTAGTTATTTTTTCCTATTCTATTTCATTTATGTTGAGTATAATAAACTTAGTACTTGATACATTAAAATTACAACATAAAAAAAGATTTCTCCGAATGAATTACATCAACACATAGTCTCATACATCAGTTAAAAATTACTAACTGACGAGTACATGACACAAGCTGTATATGAATACAAATGCACTACTAGCCAGTACATAATGTAAATCCATGTCTGAGTAATTATGTACTGACTAACGAGTACACAATATATAAAGAAATACAATTAATAGTCTAATATGATACATGTATACATAAATCATCATCTTCCTTCTGTTTACCCTTCTCATGCGCAACCTGTTTATCTGAAAAGAAAATAAATGAATTGAGATGAGACATAATGTATTAGTGAGTTCCACCTATCCTTGGGCGATAATAATCTTGGGGGAAACTATGATCACTAATAGTCTCTAAATAGTCTAGGATTGATCAATCAAATCATATTCAACTTTTCTTATAAGGTTAGCATGTATCATACAAATTATCTGAGTTGATTTTACGGAATGGCAGGGGTGAGTAGTTCCGAGTCATTCTCATGCATATTCCGGCTAAAATCCTATCATATTAGGCTAGAGCACGGAACTCATCATATCGTCGTGTAGATTTTTCCTTTCAGAGAAAATCCCATCCAGCCTAGTATGGAGCCTCAGAGGACACGACTTATCAGAGACTATTTTTGTATAAGGTTTTTCTATCATGTGCAAATTTGCACATGTTAAAAAGTTTAAAATAGTAACTTTGCATTGAAACTTATATATATTTTGTATTAAATATATAACTTTCTAATAAATAATTGTATTTCAATAAAAACTTACTATTTTTAATTGTTTTTTTTTGAGAAATATTTTTAGTTGTTTTAACATGTGCAATATTGTACATGACAAATCCAAAATTATAAAGTGTGTTGATATCTGTATTAGAAAGTATGTTGAATCCACGTAATTCTAAGCAATAGTGAGCCATTGATATATGTATTAGAAAGTACGTTGAATCAAAATAATTTGGTGAGACTCATATAAATTTCAAACATTAGAGGAGTGTGTGTTAGAAAATATGATTAAACATTATTCTTAAAAAAATTAATAAAATGCCCACTTATATGTGCCAGAATTAAGGTCATCCACAATGGAGGGTGCTTCACCTATTTAGCACCATATTAAATAAACACCCCCATTGTGGAGTATAATATTTGGGGTGCTCTGTTGTGGATGGTCTAAGTATGATAAAGGTGACTTGAGAATTTGAGTGAGGAACAACATCAACGACGTCTTGTACTTTGGTGAAACTGTTGGAACATGTGTGAAAATTGAGTTAAAAGATTAGACACAAATTCCCATATTGGGTAGAACTAGTGTTGTGTGAATTGAAAAAAGTGGAAGACCCATATCGGATGGAACACGCACTAGTAGTATTTATATAGTGGGGGTGTACCTCTAATAGGGGTACATAATTATGTGAACGAAGTAAGCACTAGAGAAAAAATATATATTGATATATATTTTATTATTTGGAAATGATAAAT
>Ga0315915_1001767_pt1 | contig 26673 bp, 26 predicted proteins | sample MpolbnodulesMG_FD_207738 | JGI IMG/M metagenome (GOLD analysis project Ga0315915, IMG submission 207738) | Medicago polymorpha root nodule microbial communities from Los Angeles, California, United States - branched nodules | ecosystem: Host-associated > Plants > Roots > Nodule | place: USA...
GCATTTACAAAGGCGCCGCTCGGAGGAGGGTTGATTGTACATATGAATGACAAAAAAATGCATCCCAACTTGATTGAAACGTTAAAACAATGGACTGGGATTGGGAGAATATATGTTAATACACTATTGCGTTGTTTGGGACTCCTGTGAGAATGCATCTTCCATTGTGTGGGTCCCACTCCCACTTTTCTGGTTTTCTTTAATCTGTTTGAGCTTTTTCAGGATATTTGTACCTTGTTTTAGTTCAAGGTTGACCCCCCAACTAGGGTGCTTTAAGGTGTCCACAGTTTATTCTTTGCATCAACTGCCACTTCACCATTTTAGTATGGATCAAATTTGTGACACCTTCTAGTAAGGGGTTCAGCTGCTGTAAGCATTATCGTTCATGAAAGCCAGCAGTGATTTCATGGGTTGGAGCTTGGTGGTTTACTCTTGGGCACGACTTTATTGACTTATGATTTTGGTGTTTCTCCTTGGTTTATCCAAGATATGTTTTTGGATTTGGTTACCTCACTTGCCAGTTTTCTCTTTTTTAAAGGGTATATATGTAACAAGCTGGCTTTAAAAAAAATGTAACAAGCTCAAAAACTAGTAAGCTGTAGCTTGAGAGTGAGTAAATAAGAAAATATCTTAAAATATCATGATATTATAAGATTAGTTCTATATTTCCTAGTTATTATCATGATTTGTTTTCTAATGTCCCTATTTATTTAGAATTAGGAGTTGTGTATCCCTATAAATAGAGGTTAGTGTTTAATCTTTTGTAACATGTTATTAACAATAAAATTACACTATTAGCATCTTCAATCAAAGTCTTCATTATTTATCTTCTTCTTTTATCTAAAACTCAATTTCAAATTACAACAAAGTCGTATCTCACTAGGTGGGGTCAGCTATATGGACATATCTAAATCATAATGTACTTTTAGCAGACATGATATTCAGGAAGCATTCAATTCCACTTACATCAGCATAGTACAAAGAATCAGACATCTCAGGTGGGGCAATCGTTCCATATTTTGGGTGATTTCGTAGCCATCCAAATAGATACTTCAAAGCAGCATTTTGCTCCAGTTCTGCAAAAACCAACACATATGTTCAATAATTTTTATTTAGGAATCCAATGTTAAACCTACAAGTCATTTGCATCAATGCTTGCAATAATAAATTCACTAAATAGAAGACAACAACAAAATGGACTATTAGAGTCCTAAGCAGGAATAATAGGAAGTTAAGTAAATATAAATATTTTAGTTTCTCAAATGATCTCTCCAAAGTCCAAGCCCTACAATTTCTATTGAATAAAAACTTAAAAAATTAGAAGAATTGAACACAAAATCAATTCAAGCGTCAAAGCATGGTATGATAAAGCAGCCTTTGAATTTACATTAATTTTCTATTGTACAAGATATCATTTATTGAGATAGCAGAAGCAGTCAGTTACTGACCATTTGTATGACTGACACCAAGAGCAAGAAGCACCTCCAAGTTTGTTGGATCAGCCTCTTGTGCACGCATCATCGCTGCAATCGCCTGTGTAGGTTTGAAAAGTTTTTACAAAAGCTATAAGTTACTGCATAAAGAAGCATGTAAAATACAAAGTGATAGATCAATCGTAGTATAACTAAGAAGAATATGGTTGACTAAACTGTATAATAAACAATAAACGTTCCTGTAAAAAAGGGCGAGGTAGAGAAAGAAAGCAAAATGATTTACTACAAAAACAACAAAGAATTAACAATATGATGCTATACAGTATACTCTATGGAAATACCTATTTAATATTATTTTTGTAAATATGAAATGGTCAACAAATATAAAATAACTGAAACCATTTTATAACAAATTTATAAAATTCACAGGATGAAATGATTGCCGCATACGTTGAAAAATTACATCATACTATATAAAGAAGCAAAATAGAATAGCATATTTAGTTGGACAGAAACACTGTTCTGCTATAGGCAGTTGAAACATAAATACAAATAAATTGATGAAAAAATTGGTAATTCTGTAGAAAATCTGTACAGCGCCATGTTAATGTATTATTTGTAGTGGTTAGTAAAAAACAAATGTTATAACAGTCTACACAAATAGGAGAGTTTATCAACAAGAAAGCATAACCTAACCTGTTGATCATCGTCATTTTCTGCATGTGCTATTCCGAGTAGCCTCCATCCTTCGGAATTTTCAGGGTTTTTCAAGACTTCGGCTTCTAGTGCTAGAACTGCTTCACTTAAAAGCCCTTTCCTGAACAGATCTTGGCCTTCTTTTAGTGGATTTGGATGACCAACATAAGGATTTAAATCTGAAAACACATACACGCCCCTTGAACTATCTGACCGCTGCTTGGCAGCAACTTGCTCATTCAAGAACCTTCACATAACCCCAAAAGAGATTCTGATTAATTCAAGGGAATAACCTCCATGCTGGCATTAAACACTTTCAAGTTTAAGGGGAACGTAAGTGGGCACAACCCAAATATGTAGTGTTACAATATAGTAGCAATATCTTATATTTTTTTATGAATTACTTCTATTATTATAATACATTACGTGATATAGGTTATAGGTTAATTAATTACAAATGGAATATACATCCGATCAATGCAAGGTGTCTATCATAGTGATTTACATTGATAATCAATGAATGTTGAGTTTCTGCAAGTAATTTCACCTTTCGAAAAGGAGAAACTGGTATCTTTGAACTAAAAATAACTAGGAAAAAGGGAATCAAGAATGGTAAGAAATATCTATCTTCAAGGGGAAAGGTAGAAATCAGACTAAAACATTTAATTAACATAGAATTCTAAATAGATCAGCCTAAAACAGATTTCCAATCTCTTCGCAACTTCCAATTCTATTCATGGAAGTCCGTATAATGGTGTAGTCCAGGGTTATTCAATAATTACTTGAAAGAAAAGTTGTTTTTCTTTGATAAATGCAGTAAATAAATCTTTATGTAAGGGTGAAAAAATATTGAAATTCAATTAATGAAAAAGTTTGACTTACTCATCATATGCCTGAGCCCAATTATCCGAAGAGCCTTCCCCAAAGGCTCCTTCACCAATCTGCTGACCGAATTCCTCAGCCCAGTCATTAACATGCAACTTCGAGAATTCATCAACCCACTGGTCATCAGCTGCTCCATTTTGTTGTCTTTCTGTTGCAAATTCATTCGCCCACAGTTCAGGTCCCGCTCTAGGATAAGCCTTCAATCCACAAATCAGTGTCCAAAATTAGAGAAAAAGGACTAGTCAATTAGTTAATCCTACTGTTGCACCAAGACTCAACTCTCAACTTTAATGAAGTACTGAATTCAAAAGATAACACAATAACTTGTTCACAATGATGTAGGCACGCACAAGTAATAACAATGGTAAGTCTATAATGTTTAACGTCCCGAAGAAAAAAAGAGAAATAATATTCTTGGAAATCAAAGTGATAGAACCCATACTAACACCTGTTTCCCATATAGATAGGACTCCTCAAGAACTCAATACAAAACTTGGATAACATTTTTGAAGATAAGGTGGGGTAAAAGCATTTATATTTTAAAGGAAATGCCTCTTCCTTATTTTTGTCTCATACACATTCAGCAAACAAGAAAAACATCCTGATAAATATTAGTATTTTTTAACTGAATATAAGCCGATCAATACTCGATAAAAAGATTGCAAATGAATGTTGTTTCCTGCTTATTGGACATGCCTTATTATTTAAGAATTCACCAGCCCATGCATCACCATGATTATACTGCTGCTGGTATTCTGTTGCCCAATCTCCAGGTGCGGGTAATGCAGACTCTTTAACTTGATTGTCATCGATAATCAACTCACCACGGCTCATCTTTGATACAAATTGAAGGAACTTCGAGTTCTGCATACCAAAAGAACATGTTATTGAAATTTTGTATTTCAGGTTTCATAAAAGAGGAAAGAAAAGCCACAAGAGGATAAGATGTTTTGTATGGCAAGGGCACAATAATAAAGCACAATAAAAATAGGCTCATCAACATAAAGGTTGTTATTCCCTCCATGATATTTATACATCAACAAAAAACCCCGGAAAACAACAACATAAACAGTAAACAAGCATAGAGATTTTTCCTCACTCTTGTAATCTCCCTTTTCATCGCCATAAATTTTGTAATAACTCAGCTGTTTTATTAGGGAAAAAACAACATACTCCTAAACCAGCCAAAGCACAAAAAAAAAATAAGAAAAAGAATGATGCAAAATATTAAGTCAAGACATATCCTGGCAGACACCTTTAGCTTTTACACTCAAGGAGGCCAAGAATACCGTTCTCTATCAAAAGAATTTGAGACGACTAAGATACTGTCACAAAACTCGAGCATTACACTCCAGAACAAAACAGTAAATAGCAGCATATTACTGGAATAAACTTCCCTGGTGCAATAAATGAGGGATAATTGATGTTTGTTGACAAGTTAATTACTGAGACTCTTGTTGTGCTAACCTAAGCTAGATGATTGAATCTTATAAACGAGAGATTGTTGATTCAGGTAAATGAACATAATAGTCATGTGCCTTAAAATTGCCAGCTTCATCATACAATAAGGAAAATTTGACAAATTCAATATCTATCAACAATATTCAATTATTCACAATGAAAAGAGAAAATTAATTTAACAAGGTAAAGAAAAATATTATTGAACTTTCTATCTTTAATGTCATAAATAATAAAGTACTGGATTGCAATATGTTGTGAAGTATAAATTGAACAGTCAAGAGCAATGGATGAACCTGAAATTTAGGGTCAGCATTCTGGGCCAATGTATTTGCAAGCATACGAGTCTGCTCCATAGCAGCAATGTTGGACATGTTCATACCTCGCATTTGATCTACTGATGACAATTGAGACTGATAGATGTAACCAAGAAGAAGAAAAAAAATCAACAATATAATATAAAGTGGAATAAAAATAATATAGGTGTAACATTGAGAAATCAATGAATAGAAAATATTTAAAAATGCCAATATAAAACTAGCCTACAGATACCAGCATCAAGACCGATGAAAAAAGAAGGCATTGCATCGAAGACATATTATGTGGACACACACGCATGGCTGCCCGCATAAACACCAATTTTTTTTTCTTTCTGTTACTGGCTATATTTTACTTCGATCCCACTCATTTTCAACATTCTGATTGAAATTATAATAATCTCAAACAGAAAAGAAATTAAACTACAACTCTGCTAGATATATTCTGGAGCTGTTCATCACACAGCTCTTTCTTTTGATGTGTATGCTGGGAGGGCACAAGAGATGAACGCGAACATCAAGACCAAGGAAGAAATAATATGAAGAATTATTTTGGAAGAAAGCTATTGCTGAAGAAAGGGAAATAATTGATTGTGAAACTGAAACTAAAAGGAATAGTCATACAGTGGTGGAAGCAACATTTTAGGCTAGGAAACCCTAAAATTTAAAATTGCTAATAAATGGAGACCATACAAAGGAAGCAATTTCAACCGAATAAATATAAGATGTACTTATTCAGAAGATTTAATGGACTGACTAGAAATAAGTATTCCATGACTAACGTTATTTCGAATTTAGAGTTTGTGCAGATTTCACCGCGAAATACAAGTGTAACTCTACAATGTTTGCTTTCTTAGTCAGTTCAACATAACAAGTTTCCTCAACAAAGATAAAGGGTTTGAATTGCATGTTATTGATAGATTCAATATTATGCTTGTGTGCAGATATATGTGACAGAGAGAATTAAAATTATAGCTACAAATAGAACAGTGAAGACTTCTCACATGTTCAAATTCAGAAGCCCAACCATTTGCACCATGCTGTTGCTCAAATGAGTTAGCCCATGCATCGGGATTATCATATCTTTCCCTATTTTGACTGAATTCGGTAATCCATCCGTCTGAAGCATGAGCACCCTGTATCCTGTTTCCTTGAGACTCATTCCAATAATCTTCAAGCTCCCTGTGTCTTTCAGGCATAGGGCCCTTGCCACGGACATTGCTATCAATATCTAGAGAGGACAGAAGAGCATTTACCTAAAAAGTAATACATGTGATAAGTCTAGAGATACATAATCAATACTCACTTTTGCCCTCAAAGAAAAGTTCAGTCTTCAGAGCATTATGTGTGTACGCAGATAATTAATTAAATAATCGGAAAAAAAGTAAGCGGAAACTAGATGAAGGTATCCGTGAATTTCCTTACTTGAGCATGGATAAATTCTTCACTTTTATCTGCAAAGAGATGCCTAGCCATTATGCTGCTACGGTCACGTATACATTGTTTATCGCCTTCAGATAAACCCAATACTGGAAGAGGGGCAGGATGAAAAGGTATTCCACCGCGACTGCTGTCAAGAAATGAGTGCAAAAAGGTAGATAGAACTCTTTGCGGTGTCCCTGACATATTGGAAAGAAAACAACATCAATTTGTCTCTTTTTTTATGTTAACCATCTCAAAGCATCAAATAATATGCCCATCAACTGTAAGAGCTTATTTAAGCTTATATTACAACATAGGCATTTCATTATAATATATAAGCTCCTCAAAATAGCTTATAGAAATAACATATACAGTTTCTCCTCAATCCCAGTTGAACAAAAAGAACAACTTATGCAACCTCACTTTTGGGATAAAAAGCACTTAATGGACTTCTTTACTCAAACACATCCTTAAAACACAAAACAAGACAATCCAAAGAGGAAATGAACTTTGAAATTACCATCCAGTGTGGGTTGATGAAGCTGTGGTGGTAGCTGTCCCCTGCCATCATAGAGCCGGAGTTGATTTCCATCACGTTGTATCTCATCCCACGTTTCATCAAACCCACCCGCACCCGCAGACCTAAACCTATTCAAAAACTCTGAACCCTACACCATCCAAAATTCATATTGAAATTCAAATAACTAAACAAACCAAATTCATCCAATCAATATAGATACAAGTCAACCAACACACACGTATAAACATAAGCATAAAGCCTGATTTTGAAATCCAAACCATACACTATTCCAAAATTCATACTACGTGCACTACTCTTAAAATTCAAAACATTGTAATCCAATTTGCGTTTTTGACAATAGGAAATATATCAATAGTTACTAAAGTGAGTTTAGTAAAAGTATTGTGTATTCGTACACCTTCATTGCATTTCTTAATTTGTGTAAAAATCTTAAACAACGCTCATTTCAAAACAGAGGGAGTGTAAGTAAACCAATACATACACAAAAAGATGAACATTTAAGCAGAAAGCATAATTCCAAACCCTGCACCGCTACAAAAATCAATAAATTTAAAATAAATAAACCAACCAAATTAATTCATACATTCGATTTGAGCTGTGTTATTGGAACATCAAAATACAAACACTATAAATGTTTATCTCTAGCTCTCATACTTTTTTATCTTCTACAACTTACACACATTTCAAAAATACTCGTAAGAGCCAAAGGATGACATACTTGATATAAAAACACAAATATAAACATAAGCATAATTTAAAATAGTTTTACACCGTCATCGAATAAATAAACAAACAAAATTAATTGTTTTAATCCTCACCTGAGAATTAGCATCGAGAAAAGGTTTATCGAATTCGGAACCAGGTAGCTGGGTAAGAGGTTGAGAGTAAAATTGCGATGCAGAAGGAGTGGATGTTGATGTAGGAATTTCCTTCAACCTCTCCTATAATAATATAATTAAATTAAACAATTAAGTTAATTATGAATGAAATAGAAGTTGAATTGAATTGAATATGAGTGAGTACCTGATTTTTGGAGGAAGAACCAAGGAGAGCATTAGCGAGAGAACCAAGAGGGTTTTGAGAGGAAGAAGAAGCAGAAGGGTCAGGGCAAGAAGTAGCACCGGTTATAAGATCACGCATCGCCATAACTAACTAACTAATTAACTTTATATTATGATTATTAAGAATTGAATTCAAATGGATTGATGAATGATAGTTTTGATTCTCTATCACTCGTCAAAGCCTTGCTACTACGTCTTGTGTTTTCCTTCCTCTCACCGTCGTGTCTTTTATTTTGGTATTTGTTATCTCTCTATCTAACCTCTCTGCTGTGTGTGCTCTATAATAATGCTTCTCTCATTTTTCTTTTTCTTTTTTCTCACAGTTTTAATTAAACAATCAAATTTTTATAGAAAAAGAAAGAAAAAAAAATAATAAAAACCTAAGAACAAGGGTCAGCTTGGGGCATCAAGTCCTTCAACTTTGATGGAGGAGCATGTCAAATAGCCATACCTAATCTTGAAGAGCGTTCGAGTTTGGCCAAGAAATCTGCGCAATGGTTCCTCTCTCGAAGCACATGTTTGAAATAAATGTTAGGAATATTTTTCTTTAACCCAAAAATCTTCACCAACAAAGAGGCATATACATACATATGAGAGTGTTTTGGATATTGAAGAAGACAGAGGACTTCTAAAAAATATGTTTCGCAAATAACATGTTGAATAAAGTTATTGATTACCAACAACAAACCATGGTAAACAATCAAATAATAATACTAAACTATGCTTGAACAAAAAAAAATGAAAGATAATAAAGACATTACATTATACATTTTCTGTAACACCCAAGGCTGACGAGGACAGAGAGTGGTCGTCGGTGCACAAGACATGACAATAGCGGCTCCCGACAGCTTCTAAAGGAACCGAATCACACCGGAATGAGAGGGATCCTGAGGCCGTGCAAGTATGGGACTGCATGGTTGAAGGAAGGCTTTTAAGAATTGTTTGGTACTACCTATATCAACAAGATGCATCTTCTTTTTGGTAGCTCATTCCATAAGAATTGCTTGACTTGGAGTAGTCTTTGGATGGGTGACCTACCGGGAAGTTTTTCGGTAAGCGTGCAAGTGAGGACAAAACACGCTGAAAAGACTTGTGTTGGTTTGTATGGTCAGTCGGCAATCCTAAGAGCAGACTGGGATGTTACAAATGGTATCAGAGCAGACCTCTCTCAATATGGTGTGGTTCGGGGACGAACCAAGTGGAAGCTGGTGGGCATGTAACACCCAAGGCTGACGAGGGCGGGGAGTGGTCACCGGTGCACAAGGCATGACAATGAGCGGCTCCCGAAAGCTTCTAGAGGAACCGAATCACACCGGAATGAGAGGGATCTTGAAGCCGTGCAGGTATGAGACTGCATGGTTGAAGGAAGGCTTATAAGAATTGTTTGGTACTACCTATATCAACAACATGCATCTTCTTTTTGGTAGCCCATTCCATAAGAACTCCACAGTTAAGTGTGCTTGACTTGGAGTAGTCTTTGGATGGGTGACCAACCAGGAAGTTCCCCGGTAAGCGTGTGAGTGAGGACAAAACACGCTGAAAAGACTCGTGTTGGTTTGTAGGGTCAGTCGACAATCCTAAGAGCAGTCTGGGATGTTACATTTTTCCCTCAATAAAAAGACATTACATTATACATTCTTCCCTCAATAAAAAGACATTACATTATGTTGGAACAATATGTGTTTAACATTACCCTTTAGAGTTTTAATGATAACAAGGTATTAAAAAATGTCAATTAGATATATTTGTTCAAGTGTGCATACCATGGACAAAAATTTAGTGTCTCTTTGAAGTATAGGTTCTGAAAGAACAAATGAGAGCAATGGAATCAACTAGAAGGAAGCTTGAAGCATCTGAAGAAAAGTGCTCCTGAAGTTAAGTGCTCTTGAAGTGATGACGTCATCAGAAGCAAGTTCATCAGAGGCACATCATCAGAAGCAAGATCACCAGAAGTTGAAGTTCATCAGAAGATGAGAGAATTAAAGCTTCAAAGGTTGTTCAGCACGTCTAGCATTGCAGAAGACCAGAAGAGTGAAGCAACGGTTAATTCAAATAAATTTGAAGGCATTGGATGCTTGTTCTTTGAAGAGCGTTGACAAAGTACAATTGTACGAAATGTACAACCACTATCTCCACTACTCAGTTTGTGTCTCTGCTGCAGGACAAGAATAACAGCTCTGCCTGCAAAGATGTTCCTCCAGAATTTGAATGGATTTGAAATTGATCCTTCACAGAACAATAACCAAATCAGGCAAAAGATCATTGGTGATTGATCAAAGCTTCAACGTCTCTTTCACACCTCTATATAAAGGAGTGAAGACTTAGAGAATGACAAGGACTCAATAACAATTTACAAGTGCCAAAACTCTGTCAAAATTGTTTTGCATCAAAAGTTCACTTAGAATTTCTTATCAACTTTCATATCTTAGAAATTCTAGAGTCCTAAGAGTCTGTATCTGATTTGTATTGTGAACACCACTGATTGTATATCAAGTGTTCAACCTCAAACATTTTTCATTGTAATTCTGTTTGAATAGAAGTCTCTTGCTTGTGTGTTTGAGCATAGGAAGTCTCTTGATTGTGTTCAGGAGCATAGGAAATCTCTTGCAGCTGTGTTTGAGTAGTTTGAAGTTTCTTGCTAGTTGTAGCAGTGAGCAATTGTAATCAGATATTACATTTTAGTGAACTCTCCTTTGGTAATCAGATTGCTTCGTGTCTTTCTTCTTTCTCTCTCTCTGTTTTTATGCGCTGCATTTAGAATCTGAACATCACTTCAAAAGCTGAACTTTATCTGCTTCTGATCAGTGACTTCAATAGGAGAAAACGAAGAAAAAGTTAACACAATTCAACCTCCTTCTTGTGTTTTTCTCACCTTCACATTACACATGTAAAAGTTAGAGTTTAAATTCCTTACCCTTTCATTTATTAGTGTGAGTTTATGATGGCTATAATTATTTTGTTTGTCTAAAAAAATATTAAATTAGTCAGTGTTCAAATTATCAACCATTGGCAAGTGCAATATCCTCCTTTGTTACTTAATTCTAATTTAAATCGCAGTCGGAATGTAGGAATTTCACAATCCTTTTATAGACGAACTTATTATAAATCTTATTACTCTACGAACTTGCTGTTGAGCAACTTTCTACCGGATTTATTCGTGGCGCGCTATTGAACTTCCGCTCTATGGCTAGAATTATTTTAAATTCTTGTGTTGTATGACTTTGTCAAACCACACATGCGGTGAGAGCGAGTTCAAATCACGAGTCTAAAATATGCCAGTTTAAAATTGGTTAAAACGCAACAATCTTCAAGTTTTGATGAAAACAAAGCATATAAGAACATTTAGATACATTATGTGTATTTAAGTGTGTAGGAAGTTCTAAGCAAATGATGATTTGCCCATGGACTGGTCAACACTCTGGACCTTGAGGAAAAGTTATGTGTCATACATAAAGACAAGACTTTTGTATCAAGTTAAAGGTCAAGTTTCCTTAAAAAAAAAAAGGTCAAGTTATGTGGAATACAAATCAATGTTTGGTGGTCAGAGCCTCTTTATAAAGCGTTAGCTAAAGACATTGTCACTGATACAACAACTCTTAACTCTGAAAGGAAACATAGTTCCTGACATGTGCAACTCGGTAAAAATCATTAAAGTGCGTCAATGATGAAAATGAATGTTTGATCCACTAACTACTTTTATTGAGAAGATTAAAACAATTACTTAGTAAACTAAAGACAAAAATCTCTTCAGCAATGTTCATCATCTCACGTCTTCCATGTAATGGATTTGATTTGGCTGAAGAAAAGTTACACAATACCCATATATATTGTCGTGAATTATTCTATATTCTTATCATATACATTGTCTAAAAATAAAAATAAAAATAGAGAGATATACATTCTCAAGTGTACTAAGCTAAATTGTTTACTACTCTTATAGTGTGTGCAAACACAAGTTTATTTGTAATCCTCTTGTTTGAGGTTAGGAAGTCCTCTAGGTTGAGACAAGAAAATTTAAGACTAGGTTGTTATAGCAGGTTTTTGTAATTTGTTGATTATAGTGAAAAATCTTTCAGAAGTGCAAGAGGACATAAAGTAGCTCTAGACGGAGAATGAACCAGGATAACTGCATGTGTGCTTCTCTCTTCCCTTACCTCTTTATTTTTAGCTTCCATCATACTAACTAAAATCCAAAAAGCGTAAAAAGAGACCTACACAGTTCAAACCTCTTTTTTATGATTTTTTCACCCTAAGTTAGTATCAGAATAAAAATACAAAAGGGGGAGGAGTAGGAAACGAGAACTTTTTTTTTTAGGGAAAGGGTACAAAACGAGACCTTAACAACTCTTAAATACAAACATGCATCCCAAGATAGGGAAAAATCGAAGTTTTTGACTATGAAAAGTGTGGAAGCAGAAAAATAAAATAGAATCTTATGATTATGAACCATAAATGAAAATAGTTAAATATGGAATTTTTTTTACTACGATTTAAACCTAAGCCTAGTAAACCCACTTGGGTTGGTCTAGTGGTATAGACTTGGGATCTGGGAGTGTGCTCTTCCTCAAGGTCTCAGGTTCAATTATCTCTATTGCCAATTTAAGGAGGTTAATTTAGCTTCTTCAAATAAAACCCAAGCCTAATAAATCTACAATATACAAACACATTAAATATTCATGCATTTGTTTTGTTTGACATCTTCAAGTACGTGATGCCTTCTCATAACCTATTTACTCGATGTGATATATTTACTTAGGCACAAGCCTTGCTTTGTTAACTTTGTGGGTCTTGGCAATATTAGGTGGCTTGGTGTTATCAAGACGGGTGGGTTTGCTTTGAGATAGTTTATTGCTTCTGTTAGGTGTGTCCTAGGCATTATTCTTGCTGTGGTTGTGCAGCTGGTGCGTTTTTGGTGTATTTGTTGGGCTCCTGGGTATAGGTGGTTTTGTGTTAGTGAGGCCTGGGTATGCTTTTGGTTCATTTCCTTTGTACACTCCGGCCTCATTATCTTGGGAGTTTTAGGGAGTTTGTGTTTTGCGGTGTTCCGTATATATGCGGCGCCATTTGTATTTCTTCTTTCTTTCCGCGAGTTTGTATGCGCCTTGCATTTACTCGTCGAGAATAAATTTTGCCATTTCAAAAAAAAACTTAGGCACAAGCCTAAATAAATACATTTGAGCACACACAAAACCATAAAAAAATTTTAGAGAGAGTAAAATTGAATAATGTCAATTGATATGACTAAATACTTTTTCTTAATTTTTTTACATTTTATGTGAGGGTGTACCTAACAATATTAATTTGTGATTGTGTATGAAAGATTTTCTCATACTCACTTAGAAAGAGCAAAAGCGGTCAACACTTGACAGAACTAAAAATTCAATACACTCGTTAAGAATGTCACGATGAACAATGAACATGGAGGAGGAAATCTAATAGGTATCATTGATTCATAGTGTAAAAACTCTGATTGGCATCTCTGCGGGGGTTCCAGCACATGTGTTGCACCATTTTCACCAATTCAGTTTTAGTGGGGGAATCTCTAAGAAGCGACGCTCGATTTTACAGGTCATTTGGTTTGCTACAATTTGGGAAATTTGAAAAGAAAGAAATAACAGGTTGTTTAATGATAAAGAGTGCTCGGTAATTCAGGTGGTTGATAAGATTAAGTCTCTTACCTTTAGGTGGTTGAAGGTGAAATACATTACTCTTCCCTTCAATTATCATGGCTGGTGGCTTAGTCCTTTCACCATGCTGGGCATAGGCTAAGTGTTATTCTTTTTGTTACTTTATACAGGTTCTCTGTACAGGTTCATTGTAAATACTCTTGATGTTGATGTCTCTTCTTTGTACACCTTGTACTAGGAAAGACATTGTTTTGATAATATATGTCATTTTAGTCTCTTCAAAAAAAAAATATCAAGAGTGTATGAAAATTAAATCATTTTAAAAATAAACTTAATTAATATACTTTGATAATATATAGAATTGAATTACAGATAGATATCGGAAGGAATATCCTTTTTGAAACTTTCTAATAAAAATATTATAATTAAACTCTTTAAAAAAACAAAAAAAAAACTTCTAATTAAAAATCGTGAATATCCAATAAAAAGGAATCTTTTTGAAAATTGGAAATAATTTGTTACAATATTATTTAAAATTACCATGTGCTTATTTTTACCAAAATAAAATTACCCCATGTTTGCCTCAAAATAAAATTACGATAGAGAGTGCATTGGAAAATGGGGTGATGAGATATATGAAGATTACACACACCACATCGCGAGCCATTCATCACACTGAGCATATAGAATAGGATGAAGATTGATGGGGCCCACAAATACCACTTGTCATCTTCTGATTTGCGTTACGAAAGACGGTGGGGACTTTTCCAACTCTCACAAGGGTTTTTCTTTTTCTTTTTTCATTTCTCTCTTAAACCAAAAACACTCACACACTCTTCTTCCTTATCGCTCTTCGTCTTCTTCTTCAGATTCAGGTTTTCCTCTTCTTCACTCTTCTCCTTAATTACTCTTAATTTTGCTTAATTTTCATTTCTCACTCTAATTTTTGTTTTACTTATTCAATTTGAATCTGTAAAATTTATCGTCTAACCTAGAAATTGTTATTCGGTTTTTTCAGCTATCTAGGTTTCTTCGCTCATGGCTTCCAATTCTCAAAAGGATATTCCTTCTGGTATCTATCTATAATTCAATTCAATTCATGATGATGATATCGTTATTTTTTTATTGATTTTTTTTTCACTATCGGTTCACAATTTGTATTCTAATCTCAATAGATTCGGCTTTTTTGTATATTAAAATCAGAACTGCTAGATGAGTTTGATGTTTTTTTTTTCTTCGAGTTATTACCTATGAAGCACAAACATCAGACAAGACAGACACTTATAATTATTTGAAAAAATTCACATAATTGAATGTAATCACATGTGTTGTTGTCTTGTTGATGTCGGACACCTGACATGCCTTCGATTAGAAGTGTTTTATTGCCATGTTGGTGTCAGACACAAGATATCATCAGAAGTGTGTGTGTTGTTGGACACTAGACACGCTTTTAATCAGAAGTGTGGGTGTTACATAGATTATTACATACCAGTGTCTTTCTATGTGATTTTTTACTTATATGGATAATTTATTTATTTGTATATACAATACAAAGGGATCTAATTTAGACACTTATCCTTTACTTAGGGTGTACTGCACGTAGCTACTTTAAAAAAAATAAATCCATTAACACTTTACTAATTTTGCTGTAGTCTTTTGGAACTTCTGATATTTGTTAATTATGATACTTTTAGAACTTTTGATATTTGTTAATATATGTGCTTTAATTTCACACTTTTTGATATTTTTTTAGATGAGAAAGCTGGTTCAGTGGAGAATAAAAATACCAAAGATGAAACATCCTCCAACACAACTCCTAAAAATACCAAAGATGAAACATCCTCCAACACAACTCCTGGACCTGGGACTGGTTTTCCACCTGGGACTGGTTTTCCACCTGGATCTGGTTTTCCAGCCAACCCTTTTGATTTCTCTGCAATGAGTGGTCTGCTCAATGTAAGCTATTGTTTCTTTTCTTTTGTTATTTGCATTATATGTGTGGTGCTGCTGTGTTTACTGATAATTAACCCTGTTAATTTGTTATTGATGTAAAGTATGTTTGTATGTACTTCCGTTTTTGTACATGCATGTTTTTATAAGTCCTGGTCATGCGTTGGATTTGGTCCATTTGCAAGGACAATGATTCTGGGAATAGGTTTTATTAGGACAAAATTCTGAACTTTTTTCAGAGGTCTTCACACCCGTTGGCAAAAAGCATTCTTTAATATTGTAATCATTGTATACTGTTTTCTTCAAAGCTTTCCATATCATGATAGTGGAATCGGCCTTTTGTAGTTGCTGCCAATTTGGTCATGATAGTATTGTTCTTATGACTGCTATCTTTGTAATAATCTTTTAAGGCCTGTATACAACTGAGATTTATTGAAGCGTTTAAGTTAGGTGAAGCATTTGAGGACTTTTGAACTCATCGTATGGTTGACCCGACTCTTTCTCTTTTCATTTTTCCACTCACTAGGGAATGTCATTTGTCAGATGTAAACTCTGAATTACCAATGTATAATACTATTTCATTACGTGGACTTAAAGATACTTAAAATGTCAATATGCCACAGGATCCAAGTATCAAGGAATTGGCTGAACAAATAGCAAAAGATCCATCATTCAATCAGATGGCTGAACAGCTTCAGAAAACTTTGCATGGAGGAGCACCACAGGATGGTCTCCCTAACTTTGATAATCAGCAGTATCTTTCATCCATGCAACAAGTCATGGCAAATCCTAATTTTATGACCATGGCCGAGCGCCTGGGTAATGCATTGATGCAGGTATTTATAAAATTTCTTTATTATGTTTGTTACACAAATCTACCGATTGTTAGATAAGAATGTATATGCTGTCTATCACAGGACCCATCGATGTCTTCCATGCTTGAAAGTTTTACCAATCCGTCCAATAAAGTTCAGCTTGAAGAGAGAATGGCACGCATCAAGGAAGATCCATCTTTGAAACATATTTTAGATGAGATAGAGAATGGCGGTCCTGCTGTAATGATGAGGTTTATATACCATTTAAAAAAAATAAATCATATTTTATGGTTTCGGCATTTCCACAATAATTTGTTATGTAAATTGGCAAATAGTTTCTGAAGAAATTCTTTTTATCCAGATACTGGAATGATGAGGAGGTTTTGAAGAAGTTAGGACTAGCCATGGGCATTCCTCCAACCTCTGGAGAGGCAGCTGCTTCTTCTGAAAATTCTGGGCCAGAAGAAACAGAAGACGGGTTCACTGAAGACGGGTGCACTGAAGACGAATCAATTGTTCATCATACTGCTAGTGTTGGTGACATTGAGGTATGACATACTGGCTATTCACAATATGGTTGAAGTCATTTAAATGAAACTGTGAAAGACAAATTTGTAGTTGTGCTTGGGCATGAAACTTTGTTGGGTAGAAGGTGCAGATGTGGTTAGGTTAAGTTCATGCTGAATTTAAAGAGATGGGTGTAATTAATTTTCTTGCAGTTGGAAGTGAAACTGAGTTTCTGCATGAATTATTTAAGGTAATGTCAAAATGAATCACAATCAAGTAATTTAGTTATTAGGTTTTGAACTATCATTCTATAAGCTTTTGGAAGCTTCATATTGGGATCCCTTCGAAAAAGATATCAGTTTAGCTTCGAGAGTATGTGTTTCCTCTTACATATTTGTTACGTACTTACGTTACATATTTCCTCGAGAAAAATAAAATTCTTATTAGTTTGATCTGAGCTCTTCTATTCCCAACAACTCCTTGGTTTGACAATGATTCCATGTCTGTCATCACTTGTGGTAATATTATGATTAGCATAAAACTCGATTTAAGTATTATAGTAATATAGTCCACTAGGTTGGTGCCTTAAAGAAATAAAACACCTGCTGCAGAAGTTTTTTTTTGCCCTAAAATTAGAACACAACGTTATTGAGTTTTTTGAAGCAAGTTCTGGGAGATTTGAAATCATAAGTAAACCTACTCAATTGACTTATTTTCCAGACTTCCCTGAGTAACTTATAAGAGGGATGCTTTATGCCAGTAAAACACAATTTTTTAGGCATCTATTAACATTATTACAGCATTTGCGAGTTGCATATTTGAATTGTGTATACCCTTGTGTAAAGGTTGTATGCTTTTTTTTATTTGTTCACTTCGAAGGAAAGAAAATTTAACAGAATTATATTGCTCTTTTAGTATTTGTTTGCTTTTTATGCTTCATCTATTCAGTTATCCTGTTGTGAAGTTCCACCATTGTATTATTTATTTATTGGTATGATTTCAAGAAACTCATGAGAGCTAAGTATTTACACCAATCAATTAGGGATTGAAAGCTGCGCTAGCCTCTGGTGCTGATAAGGATGAAGAAGATTCAGAGGGAAGGACTGCTTTACATTTTGCTTGTGGTTACGGCGAGGTATGCTAATATTCAGAGAAATATTTTCTCATCTTTATGACGTATGGTTCCTTGTTTCTTAGAATTTACGTATTTGTTGTTGGCTAGTACCTTCATTTAGAACTATGGTGGAAAGCAACTGAAGAATGTAATGAGGCTCGGGATATTATTGTTTTGTAAAAATGCTATAGCATTGTGATTTTCTTCCATCACAGTGAACTCAGACAGTATTCCTAATGCTTGGTTGTGAACACGTAATAGTTTGAGTTTCAGTTTCTAAATCATTGCCGACTCAATGATGACACTACTGGGAACAATGGTGCTATGCTCATTTGAAATCAGAATATTAGATTCTAGCCTGGTTCCTGTATATATGGCTGAACTTGCTAGCACTATTTAGCCCTCTCTTCCTTCTAGGAGGGAGGGCTTGAATTTTACGATTCTAGTTTGGTTTTTCCAAATTCCAATGTATGGATTAAATATGCTCCTGATATTATTCCAGGTGAAGTGTGCGCAAGCTCTCCTTGAGGCTGGAGCAAAAGTAGATGCTTTGGATAAGAACAAGAACACAGCTCTTCATTATGCAGCAGGTTATGGCAGGAAGGAATGTGTGGCCTTGCTCCTTGAAAATGGTGCTGCAGTGTAAGTAGATTTTTTTAGCTTGTGCTTTGAAAGTCCTCAACTATTCATGCCAATTTTTTCCTACGTCTTGTAGTGATATGTGGTTAATTTAATTGTTCATTGTGTTTTGACGTTTTTTGTTTAATTTGCAGTACTCTGCAGAATATGGATGGGAAAACTCCTATAGATGTTGCGAAGCTAAACAATCAAGATGTTGTCCTCCAGCTTCTTGAGAAAGATGTTTTCCTGTAATTGCAAGGCATGCATGATGGATACAATGCCGTCACCAAAAAGAAAATGGAAAATTGAGGGGAAAAAACAAAAGCATGATATGGTGACTTTTGATTTCTTCCCGTCGCTGCGTTAAAACTAAATTAGTCACCATAAAATTTGTTATTTATAACTTGTAATGCATTTGTTTGTTACACTGCGTGATTATCAAGATTAGCTCCGTAATGGTTTCATTTCGTTGATACAGTTTCACAATCACTAAATTGTTGTCGCAAAATTCTCTTTTGGCTGGTTTCATGTTTATCTAATAATGAGATCCAGATCTGTTGGGAAAAGATATTTTAGGTTAGAGAAATGGGGAGTCCTGAGCAGATTTTGATACAAATTGTCTGTTTAATTTAATTAACCAAAAGTTCATGGAGGCATCCAGAAGAACCAATCCTTGCAGTTAACAAAATTTGGAATTTCTTGATACTCACCCTGTTATTTTCCACAACCATATTAAATAAAATTTATTTCGCAGAATGCTCCTTTTATATCTAAAAACATCACCATCCCATTCCACATACCACCATTAGTTCAGCACACCAATAGTATGTAACTATTCTACCTTTTTTTTTTTATTTTTTTTTTTACCAAGTTACACTTTTCTCTCTCACATCTTGCAATATCCTCTTATGTAATTGTTGATGTTCACTTCAACCATCATCATATCATATCGTGTTATTCTCTAACTCAATAATAAACCACTAACGGAATTATTAAACCATTAGGTGACCAACCCATTTGGGGTTGACCTAGTGGTAGGCTTGGGATCTTGGAGTTTTCTCCTCCAAAGGTCTTAGGTTCGATTCCCTCTGGTGCCAATTTCGGTGGGCTAAGTCCATACATAGCTTGCTCTGGCTTTAAATGGGGTTCCCGCAAGGGATTGGTCCCCTCGGATTAGTAGATTCTTGGATCGGATACCGAGTTTTAAAAAAAAACTATTAGGTGACCAACTCGTAGATCGACTTTACCTTTTGCCAATGCTCTACTCCTGAGTTCCTACACATTAGTACAAATGTGAGAACCACATTTAGTATCTAATACCCATTAATTTCTATAACAAAAATACTTGAAGAATAAGGCATAGATGTATGATCTTACCATAATGGAAGCAAATGCCCTACTTAACCACTCCTCCAACGGGCTTCAATGCTTGGATTGATGGCTTAGCAACTTCCTCGTTTTCATAGTTGCTTTTTTGACACTCACTGTATCTTAGTACACAAGTAAATGACCAAAAAATTCAGCGGCAGTTAACTGCTGGCGTGTTATTTAGTTATGAGCCAGCGGTAGTTAACTACCGATGGGATTTTAGTATTTTACTTGTGTTTTTAGGAAGTATTGAAAGTCAGAAAAACAATCTTCCCTCGCTTTTGCCGTCCCACATAAACTAGTGAGGCTTTTTCTCCCACTTCTTAATTTTTCATTAGTGACCATCAAAGTTCACAATGAAAAGTTCACAATGACACATTAAAATTACCTAAAAGCCCTCAACGACAGTTAACTGCCGCCCAAGGGACCAACGACAGTTAACTACCGCTGAGCCAACGGCAGTTAACTGCTGTTCACACCAATAAACAAAAACAGTGCAGTCTGCATTGGTTTTTCCAGCCATTTTAGCCTGTTTGTACCTGTAATTTCAAACGGCAATTCCGCATGAAATCAAACCGAAACAACAACATCCAGCAATCCCAAAGATCAACATTTTATAGTTTATCAATTAATCGGTAACATTCACAAAACCAATATTGCGTTAACATTTCACAATTGTTTGAAATTCGTCAAATTTTGCACATTATGCAACACATTACACGTAAAGTACATTAATTTATAATAAATGCGAAAATCAAATATATATATATAGTTAAAGGTTAGTTACATATTAACCAAAAAAATTGGTCATTACATTATATATCCCAAAAAATACGTCGGCGTGTATCGACCAAAAAACGGATTAACACCGACCAAAAAGTGTCATATTTCATCTAATAAAAGTAAATCATCTAAATGTTCCAGAACATCTTCAAATTCGGCGTTTGCTTTAACCGGAGTGTCATCAAACATAATAGGATTGTCTTGATTTGTTGGTTTTTTTGGTGGAACCGGTCTCTCTCGTAGCTCAATCTCCATGAGTGTTCGGAAACGATCGTGTTTAGCCAAAAATTCATCCTCCCATGTTGCCGCCTCGATGCTCCTGTGATTTCTCCACTTTGTGGATGATGGAGGTAGTGGGCAACCATCTTTCAACTTTAGAAGGACAAAATGATTTGGTATTAGACCACGGCAAATCATGTTGGTTTTCGGGTTAACCGGAGGCCTACCTCTAAGTGGGAAAAAAGTCTCTGAGACTCCAATATCAAGGGTGGTCATCTCTAACACCGGCCTATTGTAACAAGTTTCAACGATGTATCCCATATCCGGTAATGTCAACCATTTGTCGGGAGGTGCAAAACTACTAGCATTTTTGGGAGGGTGCAATCCATCCAAGATGTAGTTGTAACGATGCTCGCTTGCATATATCTCGATGTATTTGTTCCTATGTTCTTTCAACTCTTTAATAAGTGCTCTTCGTACCATAACATGACTTTCTTCCGTCAAACCCACGAATTCAGCTATAGCCCTAAACCCACAATGTCCATCGCCAATAACATCCACAATTCCCTCAATGTATGGTCTCATGGTCTCGTGAATTTTGGCATGTAATACATAGGACTCGTTGGATCATAATTTCTTGAAACCAAGCTAGGCTTAGGAACCGGAGAAATGCCAATGCGAGCACCTTTCCGTTTAGGTTGTGAAGATTGACTTTCCGGATGTTGAGAATCAATAGTCTCCCACGAAGATGGGATCCTACGTGTCGTTTTTGGTGTAGTTTTGATTTTTTTGGGAGCTCCTTTGGTTGGCATCTTTCTTGGAGGTGGTGACAACATTGTGGTCTCCGGAAACGCTAACAACCGCAAACCCTCTTTGATTTCTAGTTTCATTTGGAACAGAACTCTTTCGAGACGTTCTTGGATACCACGCCACTCCTCTGCGATCGAAAACAAATCTTCATTAATTTCTTCTTCACCCATATACAACTTATGCCAATGCGAGTGTATCTCATCCAATCGAATGAGCTTGTTGTGACGGATTTTCATAGCAATGAAGCATGCACAAGGTAGGCCATATGACATCCTTTGAACACAACCACAAGTTTTCTTCTTGATGCACAAGGTTTTCCTAGCACGCTCTTCTTCCACAAAAATAAAGTTTATGGCTTGTCTAGACATGTGAACCCCCAACCCGGCGTACAAAGTGACATCTTTGTATCTATTTTCCAAGACCGTAACACTCCTACCAAATGATGATTGTATCTCCCCAAATTAGTTTGCCAACATCTCATCTATTTTTTTCCCAACAAGTACCCAAATCACCCTTGGAGGTGGACAAATATTCCTTCACCACACCATGAGCTCCTTCAACTCTGTTCGTGGTCTTGCACCCAAGATGTAACACAAGGTCTGTCCATGCCCTCACTAGTTTGTCCTTAAAAGGCTTCAAAATGGTAGTTTCAACATAGTGAAGAAACTTTGGATAATCCTTAAAAGCATCTTGGAATTCCAATAGATTACCCGCATATAACTCTTGAGTCGGAGATTCAACCAATTTTTCCCATGCATCAAATATGGTATCAACTAACTTACTATGCTTCTCCTCATCGACAATCTTCTTTTGCACATCCACCACAACATTTTGTTTAACTTTACAATCGGTGATGATTCTTGATCTAACAAAGTATTGCACTACTATCGGGAGAACATTTGCCAACATGGAAATAACAAAGTATTGCACTACTATCGGGGAGAACATTTGCTACGACATTCATCATACTCGTGTCCCTGTCGGTCACTACCCACCTTAGGCATATCACTATTTGGTCCAAGAAGTTTAAGCAACATTTGCAAAGCCCAAGTAAAGTTATCCTCCTTCTCCGACGTCATAAATGCAAAACCAACCGAATATGTCAAATAGGTTGAGGTGACTCCAACTATTTCAAACAATGGCATCCTATACAAGTTGGTTTTGTACGTGGAATCCATTATCAAAACAGTCGGAAAATTGTTAAACAACTTTACCGGTGTTGGATGAGTCCAAAATATGTCTTGAACAGTTTGACTTTCCTTCTTTTCTCTTACGTAATAAACATATCCATTCTCTTCCAACTTTGAGATTAGAAATTGCATCTCCGTCAAGTCACCCCTTTTTGCCTTTTTGAATTTATGACGTTCATTGTAGATTTGTCAAAATATTTTTTTGTTTCACCGAAGAATCGGTCAAGTCATGTACAATCTTCTTGTCGTCCTCCATTAATCTTCCGGCAAGAAGGTGCCCTACTACATACGACACCATCTCATGGTTGTGAACACCATTAAGAATAGCCAATTTCCAAGCATTGTCTTCCCTGACGACATATCCACGCACCTTGAACAAACACCCACATTTTCTTGATCCCGTTGCTTCATGCTTCACTTTTCTCTTCGGTACTTTGTGCTCGCCACTCCGTTCACAAACCAACTCCAACATAGCATTTCTACCTTCACAAGATCTTCTAATGATAACCGTAAATCCAGCCCTATTTGCTTGTCGACGGACTCAACCGAGCAATTCGTCTTTATCTTTCCATGTGTCTCGGGTCGAAAAGAAATGAGCCGTGTCCACTTCGTTGTCACAAAGTTTCCACACATCGGAATTGACGCTTGAAGCCTCAACTTTAACGGAAGCTTCAACCTTCAGGGAAGCTTCGACCTTAATGGGAGCTTCAACCTTAATGGAATCGACAACTCTAGATTTTCGATCACCCGCATTCTCAACCTTATCTATAAATAAACAACATATAATTACTAAACTAATTAATAAACATGCATCTAATATCATATAATAACATAAACAAACAAAAAAAAACAAAAGAAAAAAAATTTGGAAATTTTTTTTTTAGGCAGTAGCACTGCCATTTGAGAAATTTGGAAAAATTCTAAGTGTCTAGCGGCAGTTAACAGCCGCTGACTCCAAGCGGTAGTTAACAGCCGCTAGAGTTCGTGACAGACCAAAAAAAAACTTCAAAACCCAATCGAATGCAAACATGTTAAAACTTGGAATACCTGTTTTTTTTATGCATATTGTGTGTAGAAACGTCCTAGCAATCGATCAGCAATGATTTGGAACCAAGATTTTGACAAAGGATTTTTGAAATGGAGATTTTTTGAGGTATGATAATGGTGAGGTGAGGTGATGAATGAATATGACCTAGGAGTTTTCTGGTTTTGGGGGAAAAAAGCAACGATAGTTAACTACCGCTGGCATCAGCGGCTGTTAACTGTCGGTGGTTTTTCCAACGGTAGTTAACTACAGCTAGGGGCCCTAACATAAATTACTTGTGTCAATGTGAAGTTTTTTATGTCAAAAATGCAATCTTCTTTAATTATGGGTCAAATTTAAATAACCGTTGACATATTTTTACCTATACTAATTTTTTTATTTTTTGTAGTTATACCTATACTAAAATATAAAATGGGATATTACACAGTTATAAGACATGTGAATACGTAGTTGTATATATTAAAATTTATCATTTTAACCTATATGTATATGTTTGGTAAGAATAATAGTAAAAAAACAAATACTAATCGTTTTCCTCAAATTATTTTTTATTATAAGTCATACCCACCGACTTATGAGCACTGTATATATGTCACTACTCAGAGTTTTAAAAATAGAAGTCAACTCAGTTGATGTTTTAGTCTTTCTTTTTCTTTTGAAAAAAATGAAACAGTCAATGAATGGCTTGCAGCTGTTTTTTTTTTCTTTTTCGCCTAAACATGAATACGCGTTTTTATCTTTCTAAAAAAAATTGGAGAGAGCGACATGTTTCCAAACTGATTCCATGTGGCTTTTTTTTTGTTTTTTCAAATACCTCCCTCCCTGGATCCTTTAAGTTTTATGTTTGTTTTAGATAGATTTTTAAGTTTCTAAGGTTTCAGATATGTCTTTCAAGTTTCGAGTTTGTTTCGGATAGGTCATTTAAGTTTATAAGGTTTCAGATAAGTCCTTTAAGTTTTGAGTTTGTTTCAGATTTGTCATTTCTATCAATCTCCGTTAAGCCAAAGTTGATCTGGTTAGGGAAAAAATTGATGCCAAGTGTCAGAGAGAACCACCTCACCCACTTAACGGACATATCAGCTTTGACTTAACGGACAGAACAACTTTGACTCAACGGAGATTGACAGAAAGGACCTATCCGAATCAAACTCGAAACTTAAAGGACCTATCTGAAACCTTAGAACTTAAAGGACCTATATGAAACAAACGTGAAACTTAAAGGACCCAGGGAGGTATTTGATCTTTTTTTAAAGTAAAATAGTTTGGTCGTTAAATATTCCTATTATAATTCTTAAAAAAAAAAAAATCATGCCAATAAATGTGAAGTCTTGGATCAAATCCCTATCACATATATACTTCATCCGTTTCAAAATGAATGTCGTTTAAGGTTTTCACGCACATATTAAGAAATACATTAATTAAAAAAAAGAGCGATATTATTTTACCAAATTATCCTAATCAATTATAAATTTATTTTTTATTAAACAAAATAATACTTTGAAAGTAATGTATATAATATTAATTGAAGGACACAATGTCTCTGTAATCTTAACTCTGTTGGCAGAGACAATGCATAATATATATAAGGTTCGTGGTTCAAACCCCGCCACCAGGAAAAAAAATATAATGGGTACAATTGAAAAAAAGAAGTTATTAATGGGTACAATTGAAAAGAAAAAGTTTTTATTGCATTGAAAATTGAAAGTGACATTCATTTTAAAATAATTTTTTTTGTTAAAACGATACTTATTTTAAAACAGAAGGAGTATGATACAATGTTTTTATCAATTGAGGTTAAGCTCACAAATACCAACAGAGATACCATGTTATTATACCAATTAGAATAATTACAACCATAGTCTTTATTTATTTTAACAATACACTACCATCATCAGTGGCGGAGCCACGGTCATCTCAGGGATGCAGGTGCATCCCTCACATAGATTATGTCACCCTTGTATAGTTCAATAATTATATTTTTTAATCTCGAAATATACTGAGTAACAAATAAGTTCAATATCCCATATTGACTTAATTTGACATGGTCATGCAATTTTACAATCATATTCATCAAGAGGTCTAACGATATTTCTCATGTTATGTAGGAGAGGCAAATCTCATATAGGACACTCATGTCCCTTAACATGATTCGTCAACTGCCCATTAACTAGCTTTATAGTTATCATGTTACATATAACGTTTGAATGACAATTAAACACTTGACTCCACATCTAAGGATCATTGTGGTTTCAGGTCTAGGAGTGGTATACATGATTATCACTACGATAATATCTTATGACATCTTCATAACATACTAAGTAGTATTCTCATTGTGGTCAATTTAGTATAAATATTACTCATAATATTTACACATATGCATAGCCTTAATATCTCATATCTATGACATGTGAGACGTTATCATCAATCTACATACATAATAGTCTCTACTGTTTATTACTATCCCAATTTATATTAAAACTTGACTACAAATATTTTAAGAACAATGTACTTTATGTTTATTTAGTCTCATGATTAAGTCTCACTTAATGTTCCATTACTTGAACGATATACTATAAGTACTTTATTAATATTATATCAAATTTAATAAAGAATACCTCATTTTATTTGATAATAAAAGTCATGATACATAAAACAATTTTAACAAAAAACTATTAGCCTCTAGGATTTACACCAACAATATGGCTGAGTCTGGGTAGTTAGTTTGATGAATTTGGGACGAGTTGTAGGTGATGGGGCCAATAAGTTGGGGGGGAGGGGGGGCTTTGGTTGTGCATCTTCTCTTTAAATTTG
>Ga0315915_1001768_pt1 | contig 26673 bp, 17 predicted proteins | sample MpolbnodulesMG_FD_207738 | JGI IMG/M metagenome (GOLD analysis project Ga0315915, IMG submission 207738) | Medicago polymorpha root nodule microbial communities from Los Angeles, California, United States - branched nodules | ecosystem: Host-associated > Plants > Roots > Nodule | place: USA...
TGGGAAGTGGACTGACATCGTAGTACAAACACTCGGCAAACTTCATCGGAGATGATATCAATGGGGACAAATCGAGCCATTGACGGGGTAAAGCCCGACACAAGGTGGCATCTGATGGGGGGAAATAGACACTTCTTGGGGAGAAAGCCCATTATTAGTTAAAAATCTGGAAGAAGTCGCCATTTGTAAATTGACACGGAGTGTTCTTCCATTGGCACGCTTCATTAATCATGTTTTTTCTTTTGTTTGGACCCTAACTTTTGTTTGTAAATCCCTAACTTTTTCCTGGACCGCCCTCTCGGGTTTTCAGTCCACTAGGAATGTGTTCCTTTTTTGTGTCCCTAATTTTTGCCTGGACCGCCCTTTCGGGTTTTCAGTCCACCGGGACGCTCTCTATTGCCTAAGCCGCCTTTTCAGGTTTTCATCTTAGTGAGCTTTTCTTTCTATATTTTTTGTGATATGTATTTTTGACAGCATTCCTCCCACAACGTTTAGCCATGTTTCCCTTGTAGAGTTTAACCCTTCTCGAGGCGGATGTTGATGTACGCTCTACCAACTCAAGAGTTCAAAGACAGTGTGTTTTTTGTTTACACTTTTCAAAAGATGTGAAAAAGTTAAAGTTATATATTTTTTTTGAAAAATTTTGCTTCAAGTATTGCCATCAAAAATAGAAGAAATTTTGCAAACTGAATAAATGAGAATTCCAAATAAATGGGCACAGGCTCAAATTTTGTTAATTGAGTGGTGGCCTGCCAATGGCGTGGCTCCACGGATCTTTGCAAAATTTGGGAAAATGGTACTGAGTCTTTGATTTTTGTCTGGACCGCCCTTTCGGGTTTTCAGTCCACTGAGACTCTCATTTTTGCCTAAGTCGCCTTTTCAGGTTTGCGACTTACCGAGCTGTTCTTATATTTTATGACAAACTATTTCTTGACTGCATTGGCGTTCACAGGTCGTACGAGTTCGCCACCATCCATAGTCACAAGAGCCATTGTACCATTATAAAAAGCTCTCTTAACAACATATGGGCCTTCATAATTAGGCATCCATTTTCCCCTGGAGTCTGGTTGAAAAGATAATATATTTTTTGCACAAGGTCTCTTTCACGGGGACGAACTTTCTTGTCAAAAAAGCTTGTTTCATCCTCTTCTGATATAACTGACCAGGACACAAGGCAGTCATGTGTTTAAACTCAATCAAGCTTGGCTTTCATCACGACTCTCATTGACGGGACTTCGACATCCACGGGAAGCACGACTTCCATGTCGTATATTAAGGAAAAGGGGGGTTACCCCTATTGAAGTACGCACTGAAGTGCGATACCCATGCGAGGTGAACGGTAACATCTCATGCCAGCCTTTATAAGTAAATACCATCTTCTGGACAATCTTCTTGATATTTTTATTTGCAGCTTCGACGGCTAAGATACACCAGTAGGCGAGAGATCTCATCGGGAATCTCTTCATACTCCCATTCTTCAGCTTCGGACACATGGAACTTAAAGTTGGGAGAGAGTACAGGGTTAAGGTGTTCAAAGGATTTATCAGTGTTTAATCTACATGTTTGATTTTAGCCGGTGAATGATTGTATGTAGACATTTGGAAATGATTATTCTTTTAGGTTCTTTGTCTTACCATTTTTCCAGAAAAAGCACAAAGATGTTTTTTGTGTTACCATTCTTTTCAAGTAGACTTGTGTAATGTATTTAATCATATATTTAAAGTTTTTTCTTTAAGAAGATGTTGTCGCCTAAAATTTATCTAATTAGACCTAATGAATATACCCCTGGTGAAGTATATCATGGAATTCAGTTTAACAATACATGAAATATTGCTTATAGAGAGGATAAACCTATGTATTAAAATAATACAAAGATGTTAATTGGATATGAGCCAATGAGAATAAATCCATTGCTTAATATATTTTATCCTAAATGGAAATATTTTCGCTTAGTCAACTAAGCATATATGTATATATTTATTATGAAAAACAAGTTTATTATAAACTTTGTAAATATTAGATTAATTGACTTAGAGACGTCTTAGTCAATATTCTTTGGTGAAATAAAATTGTGTCTTCATCATTGTGTGTAAAATACGTACTAACAAAGCCACTAGGATGAAATAAATTTGTGTACATCTAGGGGACAGAGGCTTAAGACACTCGAAATTAATAGGTGATGGGTATCCAACCTTTGTGATTGGAGATCTCATGAATAAGGTTCATATGGGTAAGAACAAGTCACTTGAACGGTGTTTTTTTATAAAATTTTGATTTTGATTAAAGTATAAGCATAAATGCTTGTTACTTTCAACTTATAACAAACCAAACTAATCATATTTATCTATTTCGATGATACTGACAATATAACAAAAACTCATAATATAAATTTTTATCTTTTTAATGAATCCAACAATTAATGAAAAATATGATTAGATAGTATAGATACACTTGATCTAATTTGTTACACTTTTTTTAAGGATAAAGTAAAAAATTGGACATATACCCATATCATGTTTGTTACACGATATATTTTGTGTGGTAACCAAAAAATAAATATTGTGTTTGTTACACTTTTTTTAATATTTAAATTCACTGTCATCCATTATCTTTTTTAAATGGTAAGGAATAAAATCGAACATATATACAGTTTGTTACATTTTGTTTTATATTTGCATTTACTTTTATCTGTTTGTTATAAGTGCTATTTTTATTGAAAGCTGATGGTAATTTTGGGAGAGGAAAAAGTCAGCCCAAAAGAGCTAAAAGATGCTATTTTCTTTATATATAGATTATTGTTACTATTCTAATATCGTTACGTATATTTATGAATATGTATTTAAAACTACAATCTAGTACTAAAAAGTTATGGGCAAATAGTAAAACTAAGAAAAAGCTATAGATGAAGAAAAGATAAAATATTTTATGCGACAGGGAAAGACACTTTATTGAAAGGAATATGATATAATTGTATGGATTAGCTCAATTATTTTATGCTTGTTTTCTTCTTTCTTTCTTGTCTCCTTTGACATGAGATACATGAATTAAAAAACCACTTACTTTTTGGTGATATGGTGTTGATATTTGTGATTCATGCGGACAATCACGTAGAAATTAATTAATAATTTATTTCGAGTCATGTGTTGCAATTTCATAAATATAATTGTCAATTAATAAATTCGAGAATCGCTATTCTATCAACTCAAAAGGACTTAATCCAGCTTTAGAGTCGGACGGTGTCTTGTCGTTTGAATATCCTAGTTGTTGCGGAGTGAGATCATCTTCATTTGTAAAAAAAACTACATGGATATCTCTATTACTATATATATATGTGTACAAATTTCAAAATAATTGCCTCCATTTTGAAAATGTATACATTATATATCTTTTATACTATAAAATATAGTAACGAGTCTCTCTATTCCTTTTAATAAATGTACAGACTATTAAACCATCAATATAATAATTCTTGAAAAACATTATCTACCATGGTCCAATGGTGGGAAAAGAAACATGTGTCATAAATTTTATGTATTATAAATCTATTAAAGATATAAATTACATGCATCTTATGTGTATTGTTACGGTTTTGTTTTTGGTACAAGTAACAAGCTACACCAAGTAAGATGTGTAGAACAATTAGTTCATAAGGACCGCCGTTGTATAACCATTCATCAACGGGTGCAGCTTCCCATATCGAGTAAAAGTGCAAACTGATAGATGCAGAAGTAGGAATAATGGCACCAGAAATAATATTGTTTCCGTAAAGTGAGATCCAAAAATAGGCGCACGAATACCATCAATATCTACTGGAGGGGCTGCGATGAAAGCAATAATAAATACAGAAGTTGCGGTCAATAAGGTAAGGCTCATCAAAACACCAAACCATCCAATGTAAAGACGGTTTTCAGTGCTTGTTATCCAGTTACAGAAGCGACCCCATAGGTTTTCACTATCGCGTCTCTCTAAAATTGCAGTCATGGTAAAATCTTGGGTTTATTTAAATTTAATTATCAGGTATTGTTACGGCTTTTAATGTCTATAATAAATTATTTGTATGAATTTATGACAAAAGCTTAATTTTTTTTAGGAGACAAAAACTTAAGTTTAACACTTTCAATAATTTTATTTGGCCCTTGTTAAAAAAAAAAAATTTATTTGGCCTATAGACGAAATTACAGACATAATTTGTAATTTCACAAGCACAAAGAGGATATTACGAGTTCAAATATGAATAACCAAGAAAAATATTCATCCCAACAATCTCGGCATTTTCTTGAGTTAGACCATAAAAACCTTTTCAAAGTTTTTCTAGAACTATACTAAATGTAGAATCAGAATAAACAATTGATCTAGATAATCATATATTGCATTTATGTATTAAAGTAGCTTATTATTATTTTTTAGTGACATTATTTCTTGTGATATCTTTTATATGCAAAGTAAAACTATTTGCATATAATAATAAGAGCGGTGCTATTTAGTGGGAAAGAAAACATCCTGAACTTATCATGAATTATTTGGAACCGTCATATCTAAGCATTTAGCACAATTCATGGGTAGGTGGCAAACAATAAGTTGGATTAATGTATAAGTTTGCAACCGTCGTGATGTTTTCGGGAAATTGTTTTCGGGACATTAAACATTTTCCTAATAATAATAATAATAATAATAATAATAATAATAATAATAATAATAATACACGTTTCATTCATAGAATATAAACAAACTTTAAAGTAAACTATAAAAGTAGAAACATTATTATGAACATTATTACATACAACTAAACTATATGCGTATAGGTAACATAATTATTTTTAAACCGAGTGTTTTAAGGGTCTAAAATACTGACAAAAACCAAAAATGCATTCAACGATGTAATATATATGTTGTAGACAATCAGCTTTAGTTTTGCATGGAAAGTCACCTAAGTTGTCAAATAAGAAAAAAAGAATGTTATTAAAAGGTGATATAATATTGTGTAAAGAAAAACTAGAAGAAAAAAAATGTTGTGGAAAATAACATACTTCTAGCATGAGGAAGTGGTGTAGAAATAAAGATGGTGAAAGCGTAAACAAACATGTGAACCAAATACATATTTTTCCTCGTTTGCATGTAATAATTTTTTTTAATCACTTATAAGTAAAATTGTCGTGCTTTGTTAGCGTCAATTAAATAGTTTTTAGCACTTCGTAGTTGCTAGAAGTCATTTATTAAATTGAAATTTAATATAAAATATCTCTAATCAATATGTCATGTTTATCCTCAATAACTCACTCAATTGACCATTAACCTTAGTAAAGATCTCACATAAAATTCTAGACGATCATCAATATGTCGATGTATATATGCCAATATGTCATATAATTATTTTTTTACTAGACCTAATTTATATATATTATACATTTTAGCCTTTCATAATAGATAGGGGACACAACTCAAAAGAGAAATAATAGTGATGAATTAAAAACATAAATTAGTTATATCAATAACCTTAGAAGAGGTTACAACACATTTATTTATAAATTAAAAGTACCATAAGATCTTTTTTTTTTCCCAACATTTTATAAAGTTAATACATATTAAATGTGGAAATTGTATGAGTTAAGTGGCAGCACCGAAAAGATTACTTTATTTTAAGAGTTTAACGAGTTCAAGTATACATTATCTCAAGTAATAGTATAAAAAGAACAAAAATTTGTTAGCATAAAAATAAAATAAATCATTCAAAGTAACAACACGTTGAAAACAATAAAAGTTGAGAAAGAAATACTTAAAAGATCTCAAATGACAAAGCGTGATTAAGAACAATGAATTAGTTATGATCATGAGTTTGCGAAGAAATGAATTAGTTATGATCATGGGTGTGCAAAGATGTTAAATCTTTGATATATTCTTGCAAAAGATTCAATGTTTTGCTGGGATGCCTTAATAAGCCGAAGAAACGTCTCATCTACAACCTTCCTTCTTGTAGGGTTAGAAAGCTCTCCTCTTGTTAAGAATTGGGTTCTCCCCCTCCAATATGGATAATACAGTTCAAAATATGGATTGGATGGATCTTTATTAATATTCATTGGTTGCTTTCCTACAATTGTAGAAGCCAAATACCCAATACTGTTGTAGTACAAAAAAAGTCCCCCTCTTGTTAATAATTGGGTTCTCCCCATCCAATATGGGTAATACGACTCAAAATTTAGATTGGATGGATCTTTATTAATAATCATTGGTTGCTTTCCTGCAACAGTAGAAGCCAAATACCCAATAGTATTGTAGTACGAAATAAAAAGATCCCCTCTTGTTAATAATTGAGTTCTCCATATCTAATATGGGTAATACGACTCAAAATATAGATTGAATGGATCTTTATTAATAATCATTGGTTGCTTTCTTGCAACGGTAGAAGCCAAATACCCAATACTATTGTAGTACGAAATAAAAAGTTTCCCTCTTGTGAAGAATTGGGTTCTCCCCATCCAATATGGGTAATACGACTCAAAATATAGATTGGGTGGATCTTTATTAATAATCATTGGTTGCTTTCCTGCAACAGTAGAAGCCAAATACCTAATAGTATTGTAGTACCAAATAAAAAGTTCCCCTCTTGTTAATAATTGGGTTTTCCCCATCCAATATGGGTACGTAGTCGACTCAAAATATGAATTAGATGGATCTTTATTAATATCCATTGTTTACTTTCTTGCAATAGTAGAAGCCAAATATCTAATAGTATTGTAGTACAAAATAAAAATATGACTAAATACAAAACTAAATCAAAAATGAAATCTTCTTTGTTATTTTTTAATATAAGAATTTGAAAATAAAATAAATAAGTAAAGTGAATTGTGTTGTTTAAAAGATCAATAATCCTTGGTAACGCTGCCAACATGATGATGAATTTCGCAAGTGCAACAAACCATTTCAAATAATATAGTATTCAGTTATTGTCTCCACAAGAATTGTCATTTCCTAAAGGGAAATTAAATAAACTAATATTAAAAACTATAAATCATGGGAATCTAAAAGATTGTTTGGTTGCAATGCAATGTAAATGTAACTTTTATTCAGATGTTGAACATCGTTTAGGATTCTTTTAATCCTCTCTATCTCTTTGTTTGATTAATGCATGTTTTATACAAAATAGGACCTAAGGTTTATATAAACGATGGTTAGCCTCGTTTGGCCTAAGATTCTTTCCCCTCCAAATGTTGTATTTCCATTGAGATATACCATGGACTTATACCCCCATATGTAATTGACTTCGGAATTTCATGTTGTTACACAACTATTTAAGGGACTTATACTTAGACAAATGTAAGAGACGTCAGAATGCCATATTGCTCTCATGGTCAGGACTTACACTCTCACATAAGTCTTATAATGTAACCGTCATACTAAGAATCCCTAATTTCTCAACTAATCTTGAGAAAAATACATAAATATTGACTATGGTTAAAACAAGATGTCAACTTATATACCCCAAACTAAGATCGAGTCAATTTATAATTGAAAAGCATTAAACACAATCAATATGCAAATTAAATATAACTCAAATAATACTGAATAAAAGAAATCATGCATTATAAAATTTCAACAAATAATAAAGGTTCACCTTAGAACCCAAATCTTTAGATATTTAGCTATTCATGGTAACTAAATAAAAAATTAAAGAAAAATAAAACATACTTGAGAACAATCAAAAGGAGGTTGGAAACCACTCATCATTGATGTTTCTTTCGTCCGCCTTTGCCTTTAAACCACCAAGATTCTAAATAAATTATTTTTTGTGAATAAATACTCTTAAATTGGCATTTTCACATTGTGTTTGCCTTGGGTTACCTTTTTTCTCATTACAGCCAGGGCGCATGGCCTCATGCATGGAGGCTAAATGGCATTTCCAGGACGACTATGTGTGGGGTGCATGGCCCTGATGCATTTTCTGATTTTTCTTCATTCTTTAAGTGTTTTTCTTCCTCGACATGCTCTTAGGACTTGGGGTAGAATATCCCTAACTTGACTTGTCTTCAAAACCTTTGTTTCTCTTTATTCTTTAACTTCCCTTACTTCCATGAGATGTGTTTATTTGTTGAATTACATGATTTAACCATAAAAGACTCAAAACACCTACGTAGTTATCTGGTTAGGGAAGAAATAGAATTACAACGACTCAAATCAAAAAAATTCAAAAACATGTGCAACTCAATATAAAACCACTATAGTGTCTTCAAATGCATAGAAACAGACACGAAAACAAGGCTAAAAACATCATATGGTCAGGCGTAGTCATTAACCATCTTGGTTAACCCCCTACTTGAGACATCTTCTGCCAAACAAAAAAGATGAGATAAATGATCTGTCTGCCTCATCCCTCTCTTGCAAGATAAATAACCATCTACCCTACCATTAAGATAAATAACCATCTACCCTACCAATTACAAAAGATTGAATTTGTAACACCATTGAATCCCACATACAATATTTAATCATAAATGCAACAATTAATCAAATAACTTCAAGGTGTTACTCTTCATTTAATCCAAAACATGCATAGTTCATCATGTAAATAAACAGTCACAACAAAAATTACTATCTCAGCAACTAAAAGTCATATATCAAATCTCAAATACATCATCAAAGTGAACTCAATGGTTCCTTAAACATAAATAAAATATCTCAATATCCTAATCAGAGCTCCACTAGACACGACTCTGAAAACAAAGCAGTAAAAGGCGACTAGGCGCCAAGTTGTCCTCGAGAACTCACGTCGACTAAGTGTCATCAACCTGCACGTCTACACCACGAGGATGTAGGCGGCCAAACTGCCATTGGAGGGTGAGATACGTGTTCAACATAAAGAAGATATGAACGCATGCATAGTATTTAGGATCACACATCATATAAATACACGTATTCATTTCTAGCAATACCATAATCACATTTTTTCTCATTCAATCAATTAAATAGATACGACAAAATCTCAAATCATCTTCAAGGATGTAGCAAGTAAACACATCATCAATTTATCACCAAGTCGGATACATAACATTCAACCTCCAGCACCATCGTCAAATCACACAATTACCACATGGACACACATAGTCATGTACCCATCTTTCACATAGATTCATATAGTATAATACACAACTTCCACATAGATTCATATGCATGGAATGCTTTACTTGATTCTATCAAGGTTTTAGAAGTCACTACGGCAGCATTGCAACCGCAATTGCAACCACATTTGCCCATATTTAATTGCAGATTTTATTGAAAACAGAACCAAACATACTTTTAAATTGGAGTCCACAACCACAATCGGAACCAAAAAATAAAGGTTTTAAGGTCTTCACAAATCGCAACTATCAAGGTTCACAGCTTAATGGTAACCTCGAGTGCAGTTTAAAATCATGAAGCTAAAGATAATGCATGGTAAACAATGGGGAAAGCAAACAAAAAAAAGAAGATGAAATACATAAGTTGTCATCTTAAGCCATGGCTGAAAAAAAAACATGGCTGCAACAACTCTATCAACATTTTGGTAAATCATAGCTCCCCTGGATACATACTCAGTTTTGGTAAATCATTATTAACTTGAGTCTATGTAGAAGAAAGCTTCAGCGAGGTGCTCTTTTCGTATCTTTTCATCTTGTGATTAGGGTTGATCACCCTAATTAACTACGTTGAAAGATATGTTCATGGACTTAAAATTTGTAGGAGCACCCATCACATCCTACATTTTATTTTATTTGTGGACAATTGTTTTCTATTTTTCAGGTCAGAGATCCATGATGTTCCATTATTTAAGGATATTCTTGCCACTTAGAAAACAACCTCGGTGCAAGAGATAAACTTCCTAAACAATGGTCAGATCAATTTATAGCAAAGATGTTCATAAAATTTCATAAAGAGCAAATTGCTAGCTTGCTTGGGGTTTGTAATTGTATATGTTTAGGAACTGAGAAATACTCTTATTCCTTCCATGTAGGTCGGCCGACTTACACTATTTGACATTGACACATAGGAACTCGTAATAATTTGAGAAAATAATCAAATACGTCAGTGCTATGTCACTGGACATACCTTCAATTTAAATTGTCGGTGTTACAACCATCTCTTATAATTTAGTCTCACAAATATGAAATGCAAGAGATGAAAAATGAAAAGAAATTATTACATAACCATCTAAATTATTCTTGCATGAAAAAAAAGAAGTTCAAAGACTGGATGGCAAATAAATACAGATTTTATCCTAATTTTAATTGACTCATGATTTATTGATCCTCAAAGCCATGTTGGGTTCTTCAAGGGAGTAACAGCAGCTTTCACTTTGCAAGTAGTTCTTAAGACTGTATTCTCCTTTCTGTCAGCCATATGTCCACTCAGGGGTGGCCCTGTGGGTAGGTGGAGGGGGCGGCAGCCCAGGGCACTATTTTTTTAGCGGCACCAAAATTATTATTTTTACTTAGTAGTATTTATTGTATTGCATTTATTAAATTTTATTGTATAATATCTACTCTACTTTGGTTAATTCTATTTCATAGTATTTATGCTATCTAAACTTAGTAAAATTTTACACTTCTAAATTTAAAGTTCGTTGAGAAAACATATTACGTTTTTAAAAACATATTAAATTTATTGTTCAACGTGATTAAAATAATATAGTTAGTTTTGAAGTTATCTATAATATGGTGTATACTGAAATTTAATATTAAAATATAAAAATATACTATAATTGAATTATTAAAGATAAATTTGTCTAAGAAAATATCTGATTAAAAGTAGTTAAACATTAATTAACTTTAAAGTTGCCTTTATATAATGATGATTTAGATTAAAACACCCTTAATAATGTCTCCTATGTAAAATATAACTTCTTCCGTCATAAATTATATGATGTTTTAGTCATTTTACACGTATTAAGAAATGTAATTAATTTTGTATGAAAAAGAGATATTATGAGTTGTTTTACATATGAAAGATAAATTAAAGAATTGAAAGAAGAGAGAGTAATAAATTGTTAAAGATATGATAAAAAAAATTCTCAAAACGACATATAGTTTGAAATGGAAGGAGTATAAAAATTTGCATGCATTAATTGTTAGATTAGTTTAACAACATCTACCTTGAGAGTACTGCAAGGAAGCACACCAAACTGAGGTAGAGATGAACCTTGAGATCCTCGATGAAGAAGACATCAGGTACAATTTCTATTTCTTTTTCACTATTCAAATAAATTTACCATATTCCATTGGCTCCAAATTTATAGAAGAGTCATGTTAACTTGTGTCCTAAGGGCACAAGTTAAGAATCTAAAAAAAGAATTAAAGCATAAGTTTTGTATTTGTATTGAAAATTTAAGACATTGAATACACAATTTCTAAAAGTAAGTTTCTACATTTAGCTACTAATCTTGTCCCCCTTAAGGACACAAGTTAGCATTTCCCTTTACAGAAAAGTGCATGACCAATCCATGTGTGAGCTCAACTTGACTTCGTAAGTAGGGAATTTAAAACCGTAAATAAAATAAAGGGATTTAAATTTGAAAATTTGGTAAACATTTTTTTTAAGAAGTTGTTAAATGTTGATTATTGTCCTTTTGATTAATGATAAACTTATTACTCCATCCGTTTCAAAATACATGTCGCTTTTGGAGAAATTGCAGTAATCAAAGACAAGCTAGTTTGATACAAAAGTTCCTATTATACTCTTGTCTTTGATTTCCTCCATTTTATTTATTTACCTCATCTCATAATTACTCCCAAAATAGACAAAATGTATCCTTAAATTATCAAAATGACATATATTTTAAAACAAAAAAATTCTCCAAAAGCGAAATATATTTTGAAACGGAGAGAATAGTTATTTGTTCCTCCTCACGAGAAAAGATATCGATGCATTAAATGTTCCGCAGGAAAAAGATATCGGTGTATTAAATGTAGATTTTATTTATCCAAGTTTTGCTATTTTATTTGAAAATGATATCTTTTTAATTAAGATTTTTTGCTATTACTATTTGAGAATGGGAGAGAAAAAGGTTAGGCATCTAGGAGAATCTGCAGCATCCCAACTAGGTTGACACCCCATAGAAACCCACATCCTCTACCGCATTTCCAATACGTAATATTATTAATAAAAGGGGAAAATATTTACAAAAGAGGGGGGACAAGGCCAAAACCCTCAAAATGAAGAAAAAAGACAGAAATAAAAGGAACTGAAAAAGCTATGGAAATCTATAGCTTGGTAGCCCATTCCTGTCCCATGCAAAGTCCGCCAACAACGTAGAAGGCAAAATGGTGAACCAAGTAGAGTCATCTATGTCATATCCCTCTTTCTCCAAAACCAACTCGGAATAGAAGCACTATACCAATGATAGATTATGTAGCCGACACATATCAGAGAAAGCAAGTCGGGAATCATTATTACCAATTTCCCGGATGTTCCAAAAAATGATATTCATTTAAACGGTGGAAGAGGACTCTGAGAGTGGGTTTTGTATGGAACTTTTTGCAGATTCCTTTTTTCTGAGACTTGGAAACAACCTCTGTAAATGGTACCTCGGTTGATGCTGCCTTTGATAGCCAAGCGTGCATGAAATCTAAGTCTTTTTGTAGCACCCGGTCTATCTTAGAACCCTCTGGAGCCACAATACTACTGATATCAAGAGTTTTATTTTTTACGGGAGATAAAACAGATATAGTATTTCCCTCAAGATTATGTGCAACTATATCATCAGAAACATTCTCAAGCTGCATACTAAAATTAAGATTCTGAATAACAAGACTATGAGAAGTATGAGTTACCACAAGTGACGGAATTTCTCCCGAAGTGTCTGTGCGGTCTGCCCCTTGGTTTGCTTCCGGAGTTGCATCTATATGGTCAAATATTTGTTCCTCATGATTTTGGTTATCAAGCTGAAGTGTATCCTTCAAAGGCTCGGTTTCAGATGATTGTTGTACTGGGACAATTTGCTGCGATTCAGGTATTGTTTCCATTTCCTCTTCTACCATAATTAGTTCCAGAACAATTTTATCTGCGGCGCCAAAAGATACTAAGCAACCAATGACAGAAGGGTTTTCTTTCATTGGTACCCAAATAGCCATCTATGTCGGGACCTGCTGCTTCCTCTTTACTAATTGATCCTTAAGGGAAATTGTTTCCTTTCTGGGGTATATCCATCTGCAAGCAGTCACATCATGTCCAATATTCTGACAGTGTGAACAGAAATCTGGCATCCATTCATATGCCACCTCCACCGTGAAGGCGTACCCTTCCCTTTCGACGATGATTTCATGAAATAGTTTACGTGAGAAATCCATGTCGACTAGAATTCGTGCATAATGGCCAAACAAACACTTCGACGTTGCATTATCAATCAAAAGAGGAGTGCCCACCGCACTTGAAATCTCCCAAAGTGTTTGTTCCATCTAGTACTACTAAGGTAATTCCAACAGTCTAATCCATACATGTGCATCAGTGTTGCGGTGTGTGTGCATATTAAAATCCTTGGACCATTCGAAAAGCCTAAGGACACCTGGCTTCAAGTTTACAGCCCAGGCACCTGCGGTGCATATCCATATCTGAAGCAAAGAAAAATTCGTAAAACCCTCTTCCTAAACACATCATACGCCAGGCACCTGCTGTCTTCCAAATCTTCTTCAATTTTGATTCAATTTCTTTTTTGGCATAGAACTTTTCTCCCTTGTTCAAAACAAGGCGTCCCCGTAAATTAGTCGTGCATACATCCATCCCACGTTCATATATACCTGGGTAATTTTAATACCGATTGTTTCTCCACTAATTGTTGGTTGAAACAAATTTTCATTGGAGGCAGCCCTAGTTGACGTTGTTAGAGCTTGTGCGAACGTAACCACCGGCGAAGCAGAGGGCAGTGGCGAAGTGACAGCCTTTGCAACTTTGGTAGCGGCTGCAAGAGTGGTCATCTCAGCCTGCCAGTCAAACATGGCAGCTGAGATCTCAACACTTATTGTTGTTTGGATTGGAATTATCCCAAACCTTATGCTTTGAAGAAAACTCACGTAAAAACCAACTGTACAAGGCAGAAGCAATTTCACAATCGGTAGCATACAAAGCATGCACCAACTCCTCAAATAAGTTGGAATTAATCAATTGTTAGGAATAGGAAGCATAATAATCAATTGTGTGGATCTGAATTGAGTAAGTGAGCGGAGCTTAAGCTAATGGGATAACTACGTCATTTTAAGGGTTTTTCCTATAATCATACACTAGTCCATGTACCCGTGCGATGCACATGGCGCATGATCGAAATTTTCTTTGGAAGAAGTATTTATCTTCTTATTTAAAAGTTACATTTAAAACTTTAAATAATGAAGTTCCTAAAAATACTACGAGGATAGAAAAGTATCGATTAAAATAACAATATTTAAACCTAATAAATATACTTTAAAACAAAACGGTCGGTGGCACTACTATCTCACGGCCAAATGTTGAATCAAATAACTCCTTTGCAAAATCATTCACACCAAAATAAAAAGGGTAATGTTAAAGGGTAATGTAGTACAACTTTTAAAGAAAAGAGTTCCAATAAAAAGTTAAAAGTATTAGAACATGCAATATTTTGCACATTTGACTTTGTTAGTATCAATTATGATTTTGTTGCGCCCCTTAGTCCATGAGTAGCAACTTCAGGAATTGGAAATATTACACCTAATTAGTGTTTATATTGGCTCTTTTCCTTCTTTTCGTTCTCAAAACAATCATTTGTCTCAAATAAATCTTTTAAACTATTGATTTTTTTTTGAGAAGAAGAAAAATAGTTAAGAGATTTTGCTTATTGATGCCCTCACCAGTGTTGTAATAAAATGAGTTTAAACAACGATTCTTAAGTTTTGATGATAACAAGGTGTTAAAAGTTTAATTGGATATGCTAATATTAATTCAAGTGTGCATGACCATATACTAAAATTTATATGTCTTAAAACAAAGTATTGATTCTGGAAGAACAAATTAGAGCAAATTTTTTTTAAAGAGAAGCCAAGTTGCAAGTCAGAATCTGAAGTCTATCCAGAAGCTGATTGATCAGAGTCTGAAGATCACCCAGAGTCTGAAGATTATCAAAAGCTGAAGTGCAGACCTTGAAGTCAGTTATTATGGTTATTTGAAGACACAAAGATGCAGAAGAGATTAGAAGACTGAAGAAACAATGGTTCTGAAAAATTAGAAGGCTTTGGATGCTTGTTCTCAGAAAAAGGACAGTGAAGGACAAATAGTACAATTGTACAACCACTACCTATGCTACTCCAACATTTCATGCGCAGAGTACAAGCTACAGTTGTGTCTCTACTGGATTGGAACGGTTAATTCCTTATCAAGGAATGGTTTTCACATTATTCCTCAATAGGACATTAACCAAATCATGCAACAAATCAATGTTGATTGATCAAGCTTCTCTAACGACTCTTTGATGCTCTGGCACCTCTACAACATCTCTTTCTTACCTCTATATAAAGGAATGAAGACTTGAAGATCACTATAAAGACTCTACAATTTTTACAAGCGTCAAAACTCTGTCAAAATTCATAAAGCGTCAAACACTTAGAATTTCTTATAAACTTTAATATCTTAGAAATTCTTAAGTAATAGAGTATGAACTGTTTTGTATTGTGAACACCACTGGTTGTATATCAAGTGTTCAACCAAACTTATTCTTTGTAATTTGTTTGTTAAAAGTATCTTGCTTTTGTGCTTGAGCATAGAAAGTCTTTTTCTTACGTGCTTGAGCATTTGAAGTCTCTTGCTTGTGTGCTTGAGCATTTGTAATCTTGTGTGATTATAGTGAAAAATCTCATGTAAGTGACAGGGGGACTGGACTACTTCCGGATTGTGGAAGGAACCAGGATAATTGCTTGTGTCACTTCCCCCCCCTCCCCCCCTCTATTATCCGCTGCACTTAATTCTGAACTTTATCAGAGGCTGAACATTGGACTTAGTTAAATAGAAGAAAAAGTTAACACAATTCAATATTCCCTTCTTATGTTTTTCTCACCTTCAACCAGGAATGTTTATCATTTATGGTTGGCCTTGTCTCCCTTTATTAGAACACAATATTAGAAACCCTAAAGAAACAAATAAACAAGATCACAAAATGAAATGGTTAATATATGAAGGAGGAGGAGGAGAAAAAACAAATAAGAATAAAATGAGATAAATCACCAAAGAACTTGTACACACAAAGTAAATGGTATGGTATGGCATGGTTTAGTAGCTGAGAAGAAAAATGAAGAGATAATGCAAACTTGTTAGCAAAGATGAGATGGAGAAATTCAAAATTTGTGTGTCTCGAAGAAACAAATGCAGTGAATAGAAACAATGACAAAATTATTTAATGGTAATTGATTAGGAGGAAGAAGAATGAAGTTAGAATTTAAACATAAAAGGAAATCGAAGAGTTATCTTAATTTTTAATTTAATTTTTGTAGGGAATGCAAGAAAAAAGAAATTGAAGGGTGTGAAATTTTGGCGGGTATAATTAATTTCAAGAGTTTGAGCGGGCTTAAGGAAATTTAGGAGGGGAAAACTATTGTGGAAAATTATGTTCCCTTAATAGATTAAGCATAAGGATTAAGGATTTAAAAATTGGATACATTTTTAGTCCTTGACCTTTCTTTCGAATGGGTCTTATAAAGCGGGAAATTATTTTTCCTGAAAAGCTTTTGTTTTGCTTCAGCCCTTTTCTATTCTTGCCCTTTGAGAAGGTGTTCTTGTTTAGTGACTTTAAAAGCGATACCATTCCTTCATTGCGTGTCTCCTGTTTGATTTGGTGCTTCTGTTTCAACGCTTGATAAAGACCGAAAGCCTTCTTGATAATCAATCTTCGAAGGCATTTTTCCCAGACCTTCAACTTTCATTAATATTTGTTGTTGGCCGTATTAATGGTGAATTTGGGAAATTTCGGCGAGACGAGTAATCCGCAATTATCTCTACCTATAAAAAATTTGACCAGGAATCTAGGGGCGATTGACCTTACCAAAGGTGTCGATTATTCTTAGCCTTTTAGAAATGGTGGTGACAAAAGAAACATTTGTGTCATAAATTTTATGTATTAGAAATATATTATAGATCTAAATTGCATGCATCATATATGTATTGTTACAGTTTTTATTATGTATAATAAATTATTTGTATAAATTTATGACATAAAAATAAAGTTTAACTCTTTCAATAAGTTTATTTGGTCTGTAGACGGAATGACAAGCATCATTTGAAAGTTCATGAGTACAAAGAAAATATCCCGAGTTCAAATCTGAGTAACCGAGAAAATATTCACCCTAACAATCTCGACATTTTCAATTAAGCTATGCCTTAAAAACCTTTCCAATGATATTTTACAGCCATACAAAATGCAGAATTAGAGTAAATAATTACCAACATATTATATATTTCATTTATGTATGTAGCTTATTATAAGTATTTAGTGACTTATGAGAAAACAAAAGTAAAAAGATTTACATAATATAATAATAATAATAATAATAATAATAATAATAATAATAATAATAATAATAATAATAATAATAATAATAATAATAATAATAATAATAATAATAATAATAATAATACATATTTCTTTATTACATACAAATAACATTATACATTTAGAGTAATATTTATATTTTTAAACTGGATAGTAACAAAAACCATCACGGCATTCAACCTTGTAATATAAATTAAATGGGCATTTATCTTTAGTACCAAAGCATGGAATGGTGTCTGCATTGTAAAAAAAGGAAAAAGAATGTTATTAAATGGTGATATAATATTGTGTTTAAGAAAAATTAAAACAATTGAAAATGGTGCGGAAAACAACATACTGGCAGGAGGACGATGCGATATAGAAAGAAAGATGATGAAAGCATAAACAAACATTTGAAATAGATCCATATTTTTCATTGTTTGCATGTAATAAAAATTATAATTTTTTGATCATTTATAAGTAAAAATTTCATGCTTTGTTAAATTCAATTAAATAGCTTGTACCACTTAGAAGTTCCAAAAAGCCATTTATTAAATTAAAAATTAATGTAAAATTTCACTAATCAATATGTCATGTTTATTCTTTTTAACTCACACAATTGACCATTTAACTTTAATAAATATCTCACGTAAATTTTTTGAAGATCATTAAAGTTCGTTATTTTCTTATTAAATCTCATTATACATACTAGTGAAAAGACGAACACTCACGTGCCCATTTTCCCACTCTTTTTATTGAGTTAAAGTTTGAATTTTTTTTTTTTAAAGAAGCTAAATTAGCCCACTATTTTCCTGTAATTTCGACATGCTCATTTAATGTGGTCAACATTTAGTTGACTTTTAATTTTGCAGGAATCGAAGGCTTTCTCATTTTAACTTGAGGATCTCGACAAGATAGCAAGCCTAGTGTAACAACCCGATTTTCGCTAGATTTATTTTATTTGTTTATATGTGCTTGTATCTGATTAATTGTTTGTGGGTGTATTTTATCCAGGATTAGTATATTTTGGCTTAATGAGGGTATTTTGGTCATTTGGTGAGCAAGGGTAAAATAGTCTTTTGGTTATGAGAATTATTTTTAGCGTTATGAGTGACAATAAATATTTTTACTAAGTTACTAGCGAATTGGGGTAATTAATTAGAGACGGTGAATATTCGTTATTTTTGACGGTTGAGTGTGTAGTAACTCAGTAAATTAGGTAGTGAGAACTTAAGTCCATTAAGACAATTGAAAGTTGAGCACATTTATGTAGAGCCTATATAAACTCTAGTCTTAAGAGAAATTTGAAGGTGAGAAAAACCACAAAAAAGGGTGGGGTTGAATTGTGTTTTCAAAAACTTTTCTTTCTAACGTTCTGAAAAACTGTTCCCAGATTCAGAGTCTGAAATAGTTCAGAGTCTGACTTGAGTTCAGAGACTTAGTGCAGCGGATAGAGAGTAAGAGAACAGAGAAAGAAAGAACACAAGCAATTATACAGGTTCCTTCCACAAACCGGAAGTAGTCCTGTCCCCCTTGCACTTCAAAGGAGAGTTTCACTAAAATGTAATACCAAATTATAAGTTGCTCAAACACACAGTAAGAGACTTCTCAATGCTCAAGGACAACTCCAAGAGACTTCTATGCTCAATCACACAAGAAAGAGACTTCTTTGCTCAATCACACAAGAAAGAGACTTCTTTGCTCAATCACAAAAGAAAGAGACTTTTCTTAACAATTACAAAGAATTGAAAAAGGTTTTGAATACTTGATATACAATCAGAGGTATTCACAAAACAATACGAACAGAACATACTCTGTTTTTCTAGACACTTAAGAATTCTAAGATATGAACTTTTGTAAGAATTCTCTAAGTTGTTGATGTGTATAACTTGCAGCGTTTTAGCTCAGAAAGTATTGGTCTTATGTTCTTGTTGTGTTATTATTTTTTATTCAAGTCTTCATTCCTATTTATAGAGGATTTGAGAGACGTTGAGAACTAGCCGGTACATCAACTTGACTTGACTGAAGCTTTGATTCTTCACCATTGATCTTTTGCCTGATTTGATAATTGTCCTATGAAGAACTAATTTCAAATCCATTCCTCTTGAGACGGAACAATATCTGCAGAAATATTACTATTATTCTTGTCTTGATGTAGAGACAAGTTGAGAGATGGTGGTTGCAAACGCATGCGCAGAGTTAATGGTTGTACACTTCGTACACTGTACTTTGTCAACTTTGTTAAGCTTCTGGTGAAGTGGCTGCTGATGAGATGCTTCTGATAATCTTGCTTCTGATGATCTTGCTTCTGATGACCTTGCTTCTGATGACGTGTCTTCAGGAGCGCTTTCTTCAGACGCATTTCTTCAGACGCTTTAAGCTTTAATATTAATTCCTTTGCTCTTTGACTTTTTCAATCAGAACCTCTATGAATAGTACTCTGATTAGGATCCTGTACACTTGAACAAATTTTTAGCATATCCAATTGATAATTTTAATACCTTGTTATCATCAAAACTTAAGAGGTGATTTTGCGAAACACCCTTTGTTCCAACAAAATTAGGTCTTACACTCATTTTCACAAACATTGAGAGAGAAAGAGCTAGAGAACGGGGAAAAAGTTTTTGGGAGAAGAAGAGCTTGGAGTGGAAGAAGAGGATAGATATTTGAGGAGCAAAAGTGAAGCCAAGGCTAGGATTGTGTTTAGTTGAGGTAAGGGGAATGGTACTCATTCATAATTTAAGCTATAATCTCTTTTTCTACTTAATTTCATAAGTGCTTATTTTGTGAATTGAGATTTTTGTGAATTTAAAGGATGAATTCCGTGTTCCTACTTTCACTACAAGAAATTTAGCATTTTGCGACACCTAACTCTCGACCCTTACCTTACAACAGCCGCAAAGTACACCATTGCAACAGTTGTTGTGACTGTTTTTCCCAACGGTCGCAAGTTTTGTAGTGATTTTCCTTTTACGCCTACCAATTAGCCAATTGCGCTTTTCACCCAAAATATTTTCCTCTCTCCCGCTTTCTCAATTTCATTCCCACGGTTCCCACTCTTCAAAACCCTAAAACCTCCATTTCAATCTCACTCTCTATCTGAAACCTAACCCTCCCAATCTCACCCCAAATTTCAATCTCACCTGCAATTTTAACCCTCAACATGAATCTCACCCTAAAACCCCCAATTTCAGTCTCACCCTCAACATGAATCTGAGACAGCTTGCTTCGTGCTTCAACTCTCTTTGGTTAATCTGAGACAACTTTGGTTTGTTACTCTCAAGAAACTTTCTTCTCTGTCACCCACAACGTCGTGGTTCGCACTTCAGCTCTCCTACTTCACTTTCTCAAGGTAAAATTTATTCATTTGAATCTATGTTATTGTTATAGAAAGGATCAATAAATTACTTGAAATAAAAAGGGGATTTTTGTTGAATGTTGTTTGGATTATTTGCTTATAAGATTCTTGTATTGTGTTCCTCAAAAAAACAAAAAGATTCTTGTATTGTGTGGCTTGTTATTGGTATAGAAAGAATCATGAAAATGATTATTTAGTACAAAGATTATTTCGTATTATTGAAAAACAAAGATTAAGTGACATGGTAAACTAAAGCTAATAACCAAGACTTCAAAAGTGAGTGGGAGCTTGAGATAATGAATGAAGAAAGGGTTAAATTATCCATTGAGTAAGGGTTAAATTATCCATTGAGTTCCTCTTTTGGCTTAGCAAAATTTTGACCTCCATATCATATAGTATCGAGGACCAAATTCTTTTTCTGGGAATCAAATGATCTTAGTCCTGCTACTAATCAAGGTATGGATGACGAATAAAGAAAGGGTTAAATTGTCCATTGAGGTTTTTTTCCTTCTGGTTTTTTGATCCCTGATGCGGTTGTGTCTCGGGCTGAGTCAGTGTGTGTTGCTGCGGTGAAGCTTTCTTATGTTTTTGGCTAGATAATGCTTCTGCCCAGGTTTCTGTTTTATGTGATGTTAGGTTTAGTTTAAGGAGCAGTATTGTTATATCAAAGGGTTTTATTTTCTAAGAGTGTGCTATATATTGCAAAGAGATTGCTCACGAACATATCACGAAAACCCTTTTTGTTATATTTGTTTCCCATATAAATACTATACAATAAACTAAAATAAAGCAGACCATATGTAAACTAAAATAAAACATACCATGGGTTTTATCAAAAAGAAAAAGGATCCATCGTCACACCATCATTCCATTTCAAGGCTCACCTTTTAAACCACAGTGAAGCTTAATCCAATTGCAAGCATTAAAAGCTATGTAATTAGTGTAACCCAACTTGATGCAGTTTCATAGTATTGATAGCAACTTAAAAATGCACGAGAGATTGAGAGGTGAGTCCAGTTTGTAGGCAATGACAGCTGCCAAGGAATCATTGATGGTGAGGTGGTCATGGTCATGTAGACTTAAGAAGGTGTGAATTAATATTGGAGGAGAAAATTATCATTTATAAGCTCAATTAATAATTAAATATAGCAAGTGGATGGTTTCTGTATTGTTTGGGACAAATTCATGATCAACGTTTTCACTATATTTAGCATTACTCATTTTCTAATATTAAATATTACTGCTTGCAGGGGATAAATGATGTCATTGGTGTAATATTGCAAGCAGGACGCCAAGCCAAGGTTTGATGCCTTGTCTTTTTAGTGTTTTTTTTCCATTCCAAAGACAAGACTAGAAATGCTATAGAAATGTTCTTCTATTTCCCTATGATATTGATTAAGGTCCATGACATCTTTATTTGTTATGATCGATCCAATTGGTCTTTACTAAGTTTGAGCGACTGGGTTTTTTCTAGGTTCTTAGCCAAATTGTCATTGAACTTCCTGCTGAACATCATCTAGCCGACAAGAGACCGCTTCGTGAACTTTTGTTTCACTACCACCATCACACTTCCTCGCACCAATTATGCTCGACCCCGTTGTTTTCATGTCTTCTCTTAATCCAACACAGAAACAGTGCAGATAAGAAAGTGTTCCCCTTTTCTAGAAAGTTCAATATGGTGATAAAGTAGCATTTGTAGATCAATATCATCATCCTCCTTCAACTATGACATACAATCAGGTTTTTTTTTACACTAGAAAAAATAAGTTGCTATTTTTTATCCTTTATATTGTTCTTATAATTTGTTTTGGTATCTATTGCAGTTGGATCAGGCAATTTTGGATTTTGCAGAAGGCCCAAGAGTTATTGGAGTAAGGCCAGATGAAAAGCTTGCACTTTTTGCAAATAATTCATATCGTTGGCTAGTTACAGATCAAGATGTGTCAATCTTTTTTTTCTTTATCTTCTCCACTTTCAGTGTATTGAGTCTAGGAATTGCCAGTTGCATAAATCTTACTACACATGTGAAAACAATGAACGCGTTCACCCAATCATAACACTAGTTCGGTTCAACCTGAACTGCTAACCGTTCATGTTTTAGCTTATTTTTTAGACCAAACTTATGAAAGGATGACTGGGAGAGATACGAGACCTAATGTATTAAAATTGATTCTTTGGATGCACAAATGATTTTCTAAAACATAGCATATTGTTGCACAAATCTCTCTCTACTTGTTTTCACAAATTTCTTAAAATTGATTGCTTCTCAACATTTTTGATTTGTTTAGTGTATACTGGATCTGTATGTAGTTTAAGCTTAACATGTGTGTAGTTTAAGCTGGAACTATGTGTAGTTTATGTTGGAACTGTGTAATTTTATGCTGGAACTGTGTGTAGATCGAACTCTTTGATGCATAACAATTGATGCATGCTGATAATTAGTTGCTTATTTGTTCTTAATGGGTTAACCTTCAATCAGATACTTTTGTGCATCCAGATTTCACTTAGTTGATTATTTTGGTTGAACTCTTTTTTCAATTTGTCTAACCCGTGCATTGTTGCCTAGGCCATTGTTTTGAGTTAAATGTATTGGAACTTGTTACTTTAAGCCACATAGTGCATGCAGCTGTGTCGTCATCTTATCTGTCCATACCGTCACAAAAGAGTGTTAATGTCTTATTGTGCTTGTTGTTCGATATTCTGTAGATGTTTCTGAGGGGGTGGTGAGGAAATAGATTTTTTTTTCAACAAGGTATCCATCTGAAATTTATTCCAGGTATGATACTAATGTCTCAATCTTTATAATGGTGAAACTTGTAATGAATTTGAATTATCATCAATGTCAATTGACACTATTGCTATGTGATGTTTGTGTGTCTGCAAAATGCTATGTTATGCCAAGATTATTTGGATTTAAAAGTGTTATGTTTACCCTTCATGGTGTCATCAACTTGTTTGTTTTTTATTGAGTGGGCTTTTCATTTTAAACTTATTTAGGAATTCTATAGGATACCATGTATGCAAGTATTGAAATGTTGAAGGTTTAAGCTATATTTGTTCTTATTTAAGTTTCTGTCTTTCAGGTATGGTCTATGTGGATCCAAATGGAAGGGAAATTTATTGGTCTCCATCTTTTTTTTTGTGGTCATCTTATTACCTTTAGAATTAGAGTTTTTCTAGTTTGTTCTTTTGATACATATCATATGATGTTTATAGACATCATTTTAGTTGAAACTTTTAATCATAAAATTTGTATTGATCTGAAAGTCGTGTCGGGAGTGTTTGACGCCACAAATCATTTTATATGTATGTAAAATTCAAATTTTAGTTTATGGATTAGGTCATATTTTTTTATTAAGAATTCATATTTAATGATTTATTATTATTATTTTAAATTAATTCCACAAATTGCGACAGTTCAAAAGTGTCGCAATGAGTATTTTTTTTTAAAATAGTTTTAATGAATTGTGACCCTTATAAACAGTCGCAACACCCCTTTCAAACAAAAAAAAGGTACTTTGCGACTGTTATGAACCGTTGCAATACCCATTGCGGTTGTTGGTACGACCGTTCCTTGAACTGTCGCAAAAGACAGTTGTGACCCCAACATCAACGCCTGTTGGGGAAGGGTCGCAAATGTACATTTGCGACCCTTCTAACAGTCGCAATCAGCCTTTTTAAATGTCACAAAAAGCCTTTTTTCTTGTAGTGTTTGATGCTAAGTTTGGGTATGTAATTTTGATGTTAAACATGTTGTTGTTGTTGTTGTTGATTTTACATGCTTGAAGTATGTTCATGTGAAACCTTTGTTGTTTTTGCTCAAATTGATGAAAAATGATGTTGTCATTCTTAATTGTTGATGAATTCATGACTTAATGATGTTGTTGTTGTTGTAAGATGTTGTTGTTGTTGAATTATGCCATGGGTATTCTCATTGGTGAAGTTGTGGTGTGAATTGTGAAGATTGTGTTGAGTTTTATGTGTGAAGGACCAAAATGAACTAGATGATGATTTGAGATGAATCGATGTTTTAATTCAATGTTTGTTGTGGTTTTGAATGCCTTTTTATGTTTGTAATCAAGTGTATAAGTTTTAGGGTCGAATTTGGGGTCAATGGGATCGAAAATGGGGTTTTGGTGTGAAAAGGGGTGGTTTTCCCGAGAGGAAAACCTAGAATTCAAGGTTGCTGTCTGGTGAAGCTCGCGAGGCGAGCCTGTGGTGAGTTGGTGGCGAGTTGCCCAGACCAGAACCCATATTTTTTGACGTTTTGGGTACTTGGGGTCGATCCGAACCATTCCAAACTGATTCTTTTGATGTAATTAAATGTAATTAAGTTTTCTAAACCTTTGTAAACATCAATTGGATTAATTTGAACATGGTTTGGTCAATCGTTCCTCAAAATTTTGAAAAACGTCAAGAACATGATATTTTCCAAAAAATTTATAGTTGGAACAAAATACGTTTAACAAACATTACCCTTAGAGTGGGGGAGATTGTTAGAACGAAAAATGTTTAACATAAGTTACCCTTAGAGTTTTGATGATAACAAGGTATTAAAAATTGTCAATTGGATATGCTAATATTTGTTCAAGTGTACAGGACCATAGACAAAATTTTATATCTTTAAAAGGTTCTGGAAGAACAAAAGAGAGCAAAAGAATCAACAAAAAGGAAGCTTGAAGCATCTGAAGAAAAGTACTCCTGAAGTAATGACGTCATCAGAAGCAAGTTCATCAGAAGCGCCTCATCAGAAGCAAGATCACCAGAAGCTGAAGTTCATCAGGAGATGAAAAATCTTAAAGATTCAAGATCTGGGAATATGATTTGATCATGTCTATGCATTGCAAAAGACTGAAAGAGTATAACAACGGCCCTTGAAAAGGAATTTGAAAGCATTGGATGCTTGTTCTATCAAGAGCGTTGACAAAGGACAATTGTACGAACTGTACAACCACTACCTCCATTACTTTGTTCGTGTCTCTGCAACAAGACAAGGATAACAGCTCTGCCTGCAGAAATGTTCCCTCATACAAGGAATGCATTTGAAATTGATCCTTCATAGGACAATAACCATATCAGGCAAAGGATCATTGCTGATTATCAACAAGCTTCAAACGACTCTTTTTGTGTGCGCTGGCAATTCTCCAACGTATCTTTCACACCTCTATATAAAGGAGTGAAGACCTACCAGTTGAAATATATAGAACAATACAACAGACTTAAGCCATACACACGCATACAAAAGCTTGACTCTCACAACAATTCAAAGTTCATACTCTGTTATTGTTTTGCATTTCAAAGTCACTTAGAATTTCTTAGCAAAGTCCATTTTTTTAGAAATTCTATAGTCTTAAGAGTCTGTAACTGATTTGTATTGTGAACACCACTGATTGTATATCAAGTGTTCAAACTCAAACAATTTTCTGTGTAAATCTGTTTGTTTGTAAGTCTCTTGCTTGTGTGCTTGAGCATTAGAAGTCTCTTGCAGTTGTGCTTGAGCATTAAAAGTCTCTTGCTTGTGTGCTTGAGCATAGGAAATCTCTTGCTTGTGTGCTTGAGTAATCTGAAGTCTCATACTAGTTGTAGTATTGAGCAATTGTAATTTGAGATTACATTTTAGTGAACTCTCCTTGGAAGTGCAAGGGGGACAGGAGTACTTCCGGTTTGTGGAAGGAACCTGTATAATTGCTTTGTGTCCTTCCTCTCTCTCTCTGTTTTTTATCCGCTGCATTTAGATCCTGATTGTCACTTCAGAAGCTGAACTTTATCTGCTTCTAAACAGTGACTTCAGTAGGAGAAATCGAAGAAAAAGTCAACACAATTCAAC
>Ga0315915_1001770_pt1 | contig 26643 bp, 11 predicted proteins | sample MpolbnodulesMG_FD_207738 | JGI IMG/M metagenome (GOLD analysis project Ga0315915, IMG submission 207738) | Medicago polymorpha root nodule microbial communities from Los Angeles, California, United States - branched nodules | ecosystem: Host-associated > Plants > Roots > Nodule | place: USA...
ATTATGTACAATAAGAAAAAAGAGCAAGTGTCTATGGTATTAGGTATTACTGATTTTCTATAATTTGACAAACTTAGTAAAAAATATAAATCTAGGACATTTCTTATGACTTACATGATATTGAACTATTTATCAAATTTTAACTGTATTTTATTTTTCCTTCTTTAGGTATTCGTATATCCAGACACTCAAGCATTACTTTAGTTGACAAATACATGTGGGACATTTTGTACAATCTACACATGCTTTGGGTTCAAATGTTGAGAAACAAATATCTATCTAACACTCATATTCGATACACTCCTTTTAAGCTTGACGATTCTTGCATTTGGTGTGTTATTGTGAAGATAGTGGAAATCTTGGGGACAAGCTTCATTTATAGAGTTGGGAGAGCCCAAATATGTCTTTGATATGATAAATGGATTGACGTGTTGATCTTTGTCATGTTCATTATGTTCAATATTAGTAACACAAATTAAATATTCGTATTCGAGATATGCAAGACGGTGAAGATTGGAATTTCAACAAACTCTACACTCATATTCCATCCTTTTACCAAGTTCGTATTCATAGTATCACAATTGATCATGAAACTCATGATAGACTCCTTAGGAATGGTTGGTGTTGCATGGTAGTCTTCCTACTAACCCTTTTAGAGGTTCACACCATCTTGCCACTAATAGGTTTTTCCATATGCGTGGTGCAAGTGTTGAAAATGATGTGCATATTCTTCGTGATAACCTTGCGGAATGGCAATATGAAAATACTTTCATCCTACTAATCCTAATAGTTTTTACATGGAGTATTTTTGGTTTTGGTTAAAAACCATGCTACAGATGATATGGGAACATTTTTCATAGTAACAAGTTTTCAGATTTAGAGAATAGAAATGAATGTAATTTTTAAAATATGAAGAGATATACTAGGGCATCAATTAACATTATACTTTATTATCATTCTTCCATGCCACATGCGCTCACCCCACTAACAAGCCTCATATGACCCGTCAAGTTCGTTGGAATCTCCCTCATGAAGGCTATAATAAAGTAAATTTGGAGAGTTATTCTTTTGATAATCTTGGTAATGCAGGTTTTATAGGTCTCTTAAGAAATGATATTTGAATTTAGATTCAGGGCTTTTCTAGATCTTGTGGTAAAACTTCAAATTTATTTGTTTAACTTTCAACTAGTTGGAGAGGCCTTCAACTGTCTTGGGATCTTGGCTATCGGTCTATCGTCATGAAATATGACCCTCACTCAGCTTTGAATATGATTCTGATACTAAGCAGAATGATTTTCATCTCCACACAACTTGTTTTCCCTCATTTAGTGGCCCGACCAAACTTTTATTGTATGGATCCGCCACTTGGGTGGTCTCTTTTACCCTTAACTTGATAGAAGTTAACAAATATGATGATTAGTTGGCTACGTTTGGCGCTACTAATGTTAACTCCTTGAATATGTAGATTTTTCCACCTCTCCAATTAGATATTATCCTGCTTGCGCATATACATGGAATATTTAGGCAACGGATTTCTTAGTTTGTTTTTTTATCTTTCTTTTTTTGTTTTAATAAACAAAACTTAATACCTTGAGTTAGAATTAGATATGTACGTTTGGCGATACTAATGTTAACTCCTTGAATATGTGGATTTCTCCACCTCTCAAATTAGATATTATCATGCTTGTGCATATACGTGGAGTATTTAGGCGACGAATTTCTTAGTGTTTTTTTTTACCTTTCTTTTTTGTTTTAATAAACAAAACTTAATACCTTGAGTTAGAATTAGATATGTCCTCGTGAACTTAGCTCAGTTGGTAGGGACAATGCATAATATATGCAACATCAGGGATTCAAACCCCGGCCACCACAAAAAAAAAAAAAAGATATATGATATGCATAATCTACTTTGATTACGAGAACTGATATTTAAACACCCCTATGTGACATACCCCCTTTACTATACCCTCCCACTTGTCACAATTAAATATAAAATAACCTAGCTCAAAAAAGTCTTCCTTCACTCCCTCTCTCATCCTAGTTCTCCTCTAACCTCTGTCACTGATCCAAACACCCTCTTCTCAATTTTTCTCCCCCCTCCTCCTCTACTTGCTCCCATTGTCTCCGCTACTCACCCCTCTTGTTTTCTCCAGCCTCCACAGCAAACCCATTGTTCTCATCCTCACACACAGTTTTTCTCCATGCCTCACCCCCATCCAGATCTGGAGTATGCCGTCAGAAGCCTCCATTCTATCATTATCGTCATCAGCACCACACCCCATCCATCCCCACCATCAATCTCATCCCCATCGTCTCTCACACACTCCTGTTCTCTATCATCCCTACATCGTCTATTTCTCGCTCCTTTGCATTCTCTTTTTCTCTCCAACCTCACCCGCCTCTCCCTTGCCTATTCAACACCTTGGATCTAGCACTCAAAATCTCTGTTACTCTTAGCCAATCTTTCATCGTTGTCCCTGCCAACATCGTGTCTAGGGTGTGCCGGAAAGGAGGCGTTGAAGGAGAGGAGATAGTGAAGAAGGGATTGGGGATGTAGCTAATTAAATAGAAAAGAAATAGGGAGGAGTGATGTATGATAAGAGAGAGACTTTGATACTACTATTTCTTATATATTTTACTTTTTTGGTCGGATGAGACAAAAATAATGTCAAGTAGCTATGAAGGGATAAAACGGGTGGATGGGTATCATGAAATGTCAATTAAACATTAACCATTGTTTATACTACATTTGTCCCAAATTATAAGACTTTTTAAGTTTTTTATTTCTCCCTTTTATAAGTTCTCTTTCAAATTTCAATGTGCATTAACTTCTTTGCCACTATACACCTATTTATGTTACTTATTTTTCTACAATAAATACTCCATAAGAAAATTAACTAATTATCTCAGTAAATATGTAAAAAGATCCTATATTTAGGGATGGGTAGTAATTGACTTTACCTAATGTTTACATGTGGCAATAGTCATTAATTGTAACATATGATAAAGCAAAAACAATTAGGAAAAAAAATTCTATTCATCGATTATATATTATTCTGGTTGCGGATACTTCTAAAATGTTAATGCAAAAAAAAATTGTTTGGTTTTTGTCCTTTATTTTTTCTATTTACTCTCTCCGTTTTAAAATGAGTGTCGCTTTAGAAAAATAATTTGTTTAAAAATGAATGTTATTCTCACTTTTCAATGTACTATTAATTACTTTTTTCCAAGATACCCTTAATTATTATTATCCACTAGCGAGACTATTTTAGTAAAAGTATCATATTTTTGGACAACATTATTTTATTCTTTAATTTCTGTGCAATTGACTAAAACGATACTCATTTTAAATTGGAGTGAGTATAGAAAAAAACTTATACTCAACTTAGAATATATTTTGTTTATAAATGCCTTTACCGAATGTTTACATGTGGCAATAATCATTAATTGTAGTATAAATGATAAAGCAAAAACAGTTGAAATAATAATGGGAATGGTATTTCTCATTTTATAGAAAAATACTAATAATGGCAAAGAAAAGTCCACATAGAAAAATCAAAATGAAGGTGGCAAAAAGTTAAAAAGAAGAACGAAGAAGCTCTATAATGGCCAAATTAAATTTTAATTGATCTTTATAAAACTTTCTTTTTCTTAATTTTTTTTAATGAAAAAAAGCTGGGTACTACTTGGTTTATGAACGACTTTACTTGATGTTTACATGCGGCGATAAATGATAATCATTACCCAATGACTTTGCCTAATACTATATCTCAACTCTCAAGGACTTTACCTAATATATAAATGACTTTATCATTAATGTAATGAATATACAAGTGGATTTATTAAAATTAAACTATTTATATTATATTGTTTGTTCGTCAAGTTATTGTATTTCTCTATAAGTAGAATTTACATTTAACTTAATTATACATCATAAGGTAATAATAAAATATTTTTTTCTCTCTCTCTCCTCCTTCCCGCTTCTCTATCCTTGTTCTTATTTCTTTATTTTCATAACGTTTAATTTATTTATTTAAAAAACAAGTATATTGATACATTTTCTTTTAAAAAAAATTATATTGATACATTTTAATTTACGAATATGCCGCAAACACTTCCAACATACATGTTTGTATATCGATTTTGATGGGTTGTGTGACATAAAATTGGCGAACTTTGTATTTGCATATCAAAGTGTGCCTCATTCTATGGGTTTTATTTGAGTTTTTATATTAAATTCTTTACCATTCAAATAGAATAAGACCAAAATAACTTGTTGTCATAGTTTTAGTGCAACTTGGTGTCATAGGAGATATCAATTTGCACTGAAAAGTGATAAGTTCTGCAAAAAAAAATTATTATTTAAGTCTTGGAGGACCAGTGAGGGATGAGAACGAGGGAGAATGCTTATTATAGGTTAATGATCAAATCAACAACGAAGGAAAAAATGCTTAACAACATTAATTTTTTTCTTTTTACAAAAGTTTGATTATTATTATATGGGTGCTGCTAACTGGTGCCCCAGGGCACTCGTTAAGGAGCAATAAATAAATGGATTCCCTCGATTAAAGTTAAAAATAAGTAACCCTTCACCCAATTCCAAACCAAAGTAGCCAAGATGTAGCCTTGTTTGAGAGGTGGTACGCTCAGCCCTTTTGGCTGCACCACCCAGGGACTTTCTTCCCTAATCCGGATTTCGTTCCATCCTACCTTTCCTTCCCTGGTGGCTGCTTCTTTGTTCAAATCTCCTTCTGACGGTCACTGTTCAGCGCTGGTACATGTTTCTCCTTTCCAGACCCGGTTTGTTTAGGTCCGCAAAGGGGTGATTCGCAAGATTAGTAGCTATTTGTGCCGAACGTTGGTAGTGGTCCGTTGTCGAGAGGTTGTTTGTTTCAGGTTGTTGCTGTCGTGTTAGGTTGGTGCTCGACGTCCTCCGTTGGTTTTTGTTGTTTCGTTGTGTTTGTTTGTCATTGTTCACTTTACTGTGTGTTTTGTTTTGTTTGCTGGGTTGCCGGATGTTTGTTGATGTTTGTTTTGTGGATCTCTGGCGACGGTTTAGTTGTTCCAGACAAGGTTGGGTGTGTTAGACTTGTGTTTGTTTGTTTGTTGTGTTGTTGTTGTGTGTTAGAGTTGTGTTCTGTCAAGGGACTAGGGACGAGGTATTTAAGGTCTACCTCAGCCTTTTGGTGGTTCATTGCTCTGCAATTTTGTTTTGGTTGTGTTTGCTTTGTTGTGTTTGTGATTTAGGTGTTGTGTTCTGTCTAGGGTCTAGGGTCGAGGTTGTTTAGATCTCCCTCAGCCTCTTGGTGGTTCAGTGTTTAGTTGTCTTTCTGTCTTGTCTGTGTTTGTTTTGTTGTGTTTACATTTTAGGTATTGTGTTCCGTCAAGGGTTTAGGGTTGACGCTTTCTAGATCTCCCCCAACCTTTTGGTGTGTCACTTTCTTCTCAGGGTCGGTTTCTATGAGTTGAAGGGGCTGTGTTTTATCAGTGTTGCTGTTTTGTTCCTTCGGAGCCTAGCCACTGGAGGCCTCCTGCTCTTGGATTTAGATTTGGTTGTTTGGCTGTTATTGCTCGAAAGAGCTAGGTGTGTAGATGCTTCGTGTTGACGAAGTAGTTGTTTGCTGCACCTTAAGCCTTTCTGACCGCTCAGTTGTCGGCGGCTGTAGATCCTTCATGATTAATCCTCCTTCTTTGCAACTCCCGGATCGTTCGTCGTCGTAAGGATCGTGGTGGTTTGTGGTTGTCTAGGCAGGGGTTGGGGCGTGCGCCGGTCTATTTAGGTGGTGGTGATGCAAGGTGATTTGGTGGCTTGTTTTGAGTTTGTGTTCGAGCTGGTTCGCTTTGTGCTACTATTCCACCTTTTCTCTGTCTCTGGATTTTGGCATCGGGTTCTTGGTGGGTCGAGGTTTTGGTCAAGTTAAGGTGTCTACTATGGTGGTTCGTGAGTTGAGGGGTGCCTTTTTGACTTGTGTCGGAGTCTTGTGGGCCGATCGCTTTTGATTCGAGGTTGGGAGCAAGTTTTGTGACTCAAGTCCTTTTAGGCTGTTCTGATGTCTCCTCCGATAGGCTGGAACTTGAGTGGTGGTCGAAGTTGAGCGTCTTGATGCAAAATCTTTATTGGGTGCTTAATTGTCCACTGTTGGTGGTGTTGGTTCTTTGAGTAGCTATTGTTAAGGGATACGACGTTTTGAGGGGTGCTGGTGGTTTTTCTTGGGATTTTTTTTGGTGTTTTTATTTTCTGTTTTTAGTGTAATACTTGGGATTTAATCCCTTATATATATAATATATTTTGCCATTAAAAAAAAAGTTAAAAATAAGTCAATTAATAATTGAAATAAGAAATAGTTGTATTGAATACTTGTCAAATTTCTTTTCCTTTACATGGTTATACGACACATACGCCTCCTTTCCTTTGATTTGTTTGTGATTTCAATTTCAGGAATTGTCCCATTATATCCCTGGTATCCTTCCTTCATTTCTCAACAAAAAATTGTTTTCCTGTGAATTTTAATAATTTTTCTTTCAAATCAATTCATGGAAAGCCTATGCATATATGCAAAAACAATATATATATACACACACACGTACGCATAACAATATAAAAGAAGGAGCAAATTACAAAATATATATATATATATATATATATATATATATATATAGGAAAGAGCATACAAAAATAAAAAAAGACCTGTAATATAGGACCTGTAGAAAATTGGTGGCAGGGATATTTTACTTTAAGAAACTAAGAAGCAAGATTTTTTTTTTTTAAGGATGAGAAGCAAGATTAAATGGCTGAGTTAAGAGGCGCGTGTATCATATGCAAATCTTTCATGGCTGTGTGTTTTTAAGGAGTATTGAATCCACCTTTTTTTAATTTAATTGGTTGATTTATTTTTTATTTTAATCGATGTAAAACAAGTGGAACTTGTTAATTCATTGTTCTTTAACCATTGTCCTAGAGGTAGCATTACCCTTATTATATTATAAAAATGTATAAGTTTAAAACCTACAAGTTTATTAAAGGAGAAAATATAGAATTAAGAGAAGAGAAGAATATAATTTAAACCTCTCATAAAAAATATGACTGTATTTTTTTTTACATTTTAAATTGAAGCGAAGATGAATGTATACTAATCTACTTTAAAGAAGACGGATGTAATTTACTCTAGATATATTATTTGATTAACAAATTTTCAAAAACTTTTGAGATAACCAAAGATACGCAATTCAATAAAAATATTGATATGAAAATCAAAACAAACAAAAAAATGATTAAAAAAGCTAAAAAAAAAAAAAAATCGTAGATGAAGGATATAATACATTATGTTGTCATAAAAAGATTGATCAATTAACATATTACTTGTCTATAAATCTTAAGTCGGCCGACGAAAACGTTAAAATTATTAGGTTAGACATCATGATTGGATTTCAAAAATCGACTTTACAAATTTTCATCGACAATTGTCATTTTATTTATCTATCATAAATAATAACGATTCTTTTATAATACTCTTTTTTGAACGAATTCGTGACGCCCACTTACCGCGGTTCAGCAGAACCAATTGATTTTGGAGGTAATAGTCATTTTAGTCCCTCAATATGCAACGAGTAGCCACAATAGTCATTTAATGATTGAAATTTCAAAATATTCTTTGATTGTGCACTTCATTAGTTAAAATAGTATCTGATATTAAATTGCTTCATTAATATTGTCATATTAGTCATTCAATATACTTACGTATTGTCATATCGGTCCTTATAAGTATTACGTAACTTATTATCATTTTAATTCTTACATGAAAAGAGTTATTGTGAGTATTTAAAGATTATTTAATGCCAGAGACAATTTTGACTAACAAATGCACAATCAATGAGTATTTTAAAATATTTTTATATTAATCGATTATTGTGACTACTTATTACACATTAAAGGATTAAAGTGATCATTAAGTCCTTGATTTTGTGAAGATAGAATGGATTTCATTGAGTGACAATGAGCAACATCGATTCGTGTGGTTGGCTTTTATGGGGTCCACTTATACGAGTGGCACGATATGTAGTAGTACTATTTGGACCTTGTTTTATTCGGTCAAGATTTACACCGCAATGGTAATAATGTTATCACACATCAACCACAAGCCTTTTCTAGGAGCCATTCATGACTCATTGTCATTTCTCTTTCTATAAATAAGTGCTTATTTTATGCACATACTCACTTTCACTTTCACTTTGACAACAAACAATGAACTCTCTTCATGCTGTAGCAATAGCTTTATGCTGTGTAGTGGTTGTGCTTGGAGAGTTACCCTTCTCTTCAAATGCACAGCTTGATCCATCCTTTTACAGGAACACTTGTCCAAATGTTAGTTCCATTGTTCGTGAAGTCATAAGGAGCGTTTCTAAGAAAGATCCTCGTATGCTTGGTAGTCTTGTCAGGCTTCACTTTCATGACTGTTTTGTTCAAGTATGTATACTTTCTAGTTTTTGCATATTTATTCATTCACTCACTACATGTCATGTTTTGCTCATTGTGTATGACATGCTATAAACTCTTGACTTCTTACTATAATCTTATAGAAGTATTATCTTCTCATTTAAGTATAGTTAGTTCATAGTAAGATATAATATAAATTAGAACAATATCAAATATAGCAAATCAAGAATATATCTAGCATATTTTGTCAAAAATATATATATCTAGCATATCCTTGTGCTGCTCTTATATGTTATAAAGCTAAAGGTCGTATTGCTCTAAAGGCACATGTTATCCAATCTAAAAGTAAAAACATTTTCTTAATTTTATGTATTCAATTAATTATAAGTTAAAAAATTAAATTCAAAGTATAGATTTCAACAAAATATTTATACTTTTCAGTTATTAACTTTGTTTCTTAAAGATGTAAGTTGGCATTCTCTTAAAACTAATAGTAAAAAATATTAAGTAATATACCAACTTGAGTTGGAATAGCCACTTTACTTACATGCTTAGGTAAATAATACTTGAGTTGAAGTATTATTTTAATAAGGTGTTCACATTTAATTAGTATATCCGTATATGACGGTGGGTCGAACAAGATTAATTATATCCATTGAATGTTGTAACATGTCAGTAATAAAAAAAATACATTATTAATTTTCTCAACCAAAAAACAATACATTATAACATTCTTAAGTAGATATTTCCCACCTCAGAACTAATCATTCAACACTCTGTTTTAATGTTCTTTCTAAATTATTGCAAACTTAGTAATACAAAGAGATTGTATAAAATACTATTTTCTGTTAAAGTTATCCATGGCCAAAAAAATTTAAAATCTGTTATATAAAGTTGTCCGGCTACAATAATATGCATATTATTATTATATGATAATAGTTTTCATTATGTGATCTATGACTGTAATAGGGTTGTGATGCATCAGTTTTACTGAACAAAACTGATACCGTTGTGAGTGAACAAGATGCTTTTCCAAACAGAAACTCATTAAGAGGTTTGGATGTTGTGAATCAAATCAAAACAGCTGTGGAAAAGACTTGTCCTAACACAGTTTCTTGTGCTGATATTCTTGCCCTTTCTGCTGAATTATCATCTACACTGGTATATATATGCCTCAAACTATACTATATATTTTTCTCATCTATCATTGAATTATCAAATCCAATATCTTATTAACTCTGCTTATTTGTTTTGTGATGAAATAAAATAGGCAGATGGTCCTGACTGGAAGGTTCCTTTAGGAAGAAGAGATGGTTTAACAGCAAACCAATTACTTGCTAATCAAAATCTTCCAGCTCCTTTCAATACCACTGATCAACTTAAAGCTGCATTTGCTGCTCAAGGTCTCAATACAACTGATCTAGTTGCACTCTCCGGTATGTAACATTTTTTAAGTTTTTGTTTAACAAATTCTAATTGGTCGTTACAATGATGACGCGAATGTTACAATAATAATATATATGATTATTGATTTATATGTTTCTCGATTTCAGGTGCTCATACATTTGGAAGAGCTCATTGCGCACAATTTGTTAGTCGATTGTACAACTTCAGCGGTACAGGAAGTCCGGATCCAACTCTTAACACAACTTACTTACAACAATTGCGCACAATATGTCCCAATGGTGGACCTGGCACTAACCTTACCAATTTCGATCCAACAACTCCTGATAAATTTGACAAGAACTATTACTCTAATCTTCAAGTGAAAAAAGGTTTGCTTCAAAGTGATCAAGAGTTGTTCTCAACATCTGGTTCAGATACCATTAGCATTGTCAACAAATTTGCAACTGATCAAAAAGCTTTTTTCGAGAGCTTTAGGGCTGCAATGATTAAAATGGGAAATATTGGTGTGTTAACCGGGAACCAAGGAGAGATTAGAAAACAATGCAACTTTGTTAATTCAAAATCAGCAGAACTTGGTCTTATCAATGTTGCCTCAACAGATTCATCAGAGGAGGGTATCGTTAGCTCAATGTAAATGTAGTGATTGAAGGCAACTAATAAATTAAGAAGCTATAACTATGCACATTCATGGTATGTGTGAGATAGTTATTAGATGCTTTGTGAGCAAAAATCTTTTGTATTTCATTTGAAGTGTTTCTTTGGGCAGTGTATTCATAATGATCAATTTTCTGTTTCTTATAATTCAGACTTGCTTTAGCATTAATTTTACTAGATTTATCCACTTTGTATGATATTTCCCATTAATTTACGTGCTATTTATGTATAATAAAGTAGAGCAAGTATCCATGGTATATAGTATTGCATATTTTCTATAATTTAACAAACTTGGTAAAAAAAATCGGGTCGTTTCATTTATCATCGGCTGATATTGAACAATTCATCAATTTTACGACTTTAAAAATCAGTGATTTCGTCCTGCTTTAAGCTCGGTCATACAAATACTGCTGTTTTTCTTTTGAATTAAGTTATGGAAAATGTTACCTGAACACCTTTTATTCATACACCCCATTGTACACCCCATGCATTAGGGATATTTTGGTAAGTTCATTTCACAACCACACTTTCTCTTCTATTTGTGTGGGGTCCAGGTTGCCATGTGTCAGAATTCTGTGTGGGTGTAAAAGGTGTATTGCCACATGGGGTGGTACATGTATCACCACTCTTAAGTTATAGATTCTTCATTCCATATAATTTTAACACACGATCCCATATACGTGTATAGTGTATTTTTTTTTTTAACAAAAAAGAATGGAATACATGAACACAGACGAAGAAATCTCCGTAACATAAGGTGTATCAGAGAGAATGTAACCAAAAAAAAAAGAGAGACCCATAAGAATTTACAAGCCGTCAACATTGTCAAACAAAGTGATTAGCCAATACCCAAACACATGAACGGGTTTGACCACCACCGCCGAAGGCCATAAATAAAATTGACCTTATTGGCTTTAAGCCACCACAATGAATAATATTCTACTTTATCCAATAACCGAGGGATAGAAGTTTCTATATTTTTAAATAATCTATTATTGTGTTCATTCCAAATAATCCAAACCGAGAGAAACCAAACAAGTTATAATAATAAGCGTCGAGATCTCAAACAACTAGAAGAATTTATAAATTGACTGAGATGGTCTGAAATGCTATGAGGATCCTCTCCTAATATGCCAATCCAAGATCACACCGATTGCCACATAGAACCATACTGCAGGACAAAAATAAATGTGCCGTTTCCAAGTGACTACAACCTGCCTTACAAACAGACTCATCTGCAGAAACAATAACACGATGCAACAGGTTTGACTTAGTAGACAACGTGTCCCGCAAAAGACGTCAAGCAAAAATTGACACTTTCAAAGACACCTGCTTATGTAACTAATTAATTTTCTCTCATATAAAAATATGAAGGAGTAAGATAACAAACATACTCTTTCACAAACTTGTGACTAAATATTCAAGTCTTTCTTTTCATTTATGGTGACATTGGTGGTATATAGATAAATCCCTTAATAATTTGATTTAAGGCTCGATCCCTCGTCCACAAGGATACTTGGTTGAAAAAACGTTAAGCAGTGTTTATATAGTAAATGTACTTTATTAAGAAAACTCTTTTCTGGGAGAAATATTTGGTTGTCATTGATCTCTCGTGTCATTGGTGTCTTTAAATCATTTTAGATGTGAGAAAATGATGGATGAATGATTAAAATAAATTAATTAGATGAGAGAGAATAAGTGATTAAGAGAAAGATAGGAACAAAGACACCTATAACACCAAAAACCAATGATACTCAAGTGCAATCCCTCTTTTCAAAAAGTTCATAAGTTTTAACTAAAACATCGACCCGTGCGATGCACGGGTCCAACCAACGAATAAAACCGACGAATAAGTTATACCATATAACTAATAGTGCACACTAACAAACATAACATATAGTGCACACTAATAGCAGCATATAAAACATCGAGAATGAAATCATATCATTGGTCATCTCAATGACTACGTTAACGTTATCATCGACTGAAAAAATAATAACGATAAAACTATGTCATTTTGAAAGTGATTATGCAAAAACCTCGACTGAAAAAAAAAACAAATAAACATAAAGAAACAAACTTAAGCATGATTACCTACCATATATTTAGTGAAGTTAATTAGCAACACTACAACTTTAAAATAAAATAAACAAAATAAAATTTGAGAGTTAAATTCATCAACTCAACAATATAGAATACCTATTCATATATTTAGAGTAGTTAGCAACATTAAATTTATCTTTTATGTTTTTGTTTGTTCAAAAAAATTAAATTTATCTTTTATGAACTTCACAATCCAAAGAGTATAAAAAATAATTGTTTCATTTGAAAAATATTGTAGAATAACCCTGCTTTATTATGTTTCAAAAAAAAAACCCTGCTTTATTTGACCAGTGTAACCAAAAGATAAGTTCTAAGGCCATTAAAGAAAGTGATGAGTAGTAAGTAGATAGCAAGCCAAAATATCAGAGAAAAGAGGAAATCAATTGCATTATAGCATGCAAAGAATATCCATATATGACGTGCACCATATTCAATCCAAAACTTTCACACCAAAAAACTCGCTATAAGCCTTGATCCTCCATCCATTGCAACATGGTGTCTGATGTGATTTGAAACCAGAAGTAACAACGAATCAAAAACTAAAATCATACTGAAATCAAAGTCGAGTTGAAATAATATAATTAATGTTGGAATCGTCAATGATATCGTCACTGAAACTATCAATCAAAATTGAAATCCACATCAAATTGAGAAAGAACAAATAGAATAATAAATTAAGAATGAACAAATTGCATACCTCCATTGACGATGGTCTTGAGATGACGGGGTTTAGAAACTTGGGTGAATAAAATTGTTGTTTTTATGGATGAAAGAATTCAGATGTTTTAGATGTGGTACAAAGGTATACGAGCAAGACTTATTTTATATATGTGCAATATAAGATGTTTCTAGCACCACTAAGGTACGGTTGAGCTCCTTGAAAATAGATTGAATTAATTTTTTTCGTTTATTGGCCTAGATAATAGTACAAGTTGTAACTGAATTCAAATTAAGCCTAGATATAGGGAAGAGTTTCAAAGCTTGACATACCACAATTAGTTCTATCAATTTTCAAGATGTGCATTAAAAGCACTCATGATATACCTCATTAAATGCAGGTGAAACTTGCTAAGGAAGCTAGGTAAAGATGTTTAGGAGGGAATCAAACTTATGATTAGGGTTAAGCAAAAGCTTAACCTTATAAGCTTTTATAATAAGAAGATTAAATATTATTTTAATTTTTAAATATGGTGATACATATTTATTGATTGAATTTTTTTTTTTTTTGAAGAGACTATTGATTGAAATCTTATTCAATAAATTTTGTTTAGGAGATGTTGAATTGAAGAGATGAGTAAGATTTGACAAGTGACAAACCCAAATCATTTTAATTTGGGAACACCCGTGTTAGTAAAAAAATATATACATGTTTATATGTGTGTCTAAATTAAACTATCTACGTTTGTGATTGTGTGTTGTGCCCAAAGAAATTAATGTTGCTATAAAGATATGAATGTTTATTTAATCCTGGTGTTAAAAATTATAAATAAATGATGTGTATTTTTGAAATCACTTTGACTGGTGATACATGAATACCCTTAGGTGAACATACCACTCATGTACCACCCTCATGTGGCCTTTTTAATATTAATTATAAATAATAGGGGCAATTTTGTCCTTAACACTTCTCACCTTCTATTCGTTCACACTTTTGTTTTCTATTTTCACTGCCACAACCATCAACCAATCCACCACCATCAGCCACATCCGCCGCCCCCACCCTCACCCTCCAATCTCACCACCACCGCCACTGTCACCGTCAAATCTATAACATCTTACGACTACCACCCTCGAACCATCATCAACAACGACGCCGCCGTTTCCAATGACGACGACGACCAAACATCATCACTTCCATTTATGTTCTCACCGCCACTCGCCTTCACCTTCTCTCTCACCACAACCTTCATCGCCTCTTTGTTGCCGTCGACCGCCACAACTTTTACCTATTCGTCCAGATCTGCGCTTTTGCATTTATGCTTTTCAAGATCTGCATTTTTGAAGGGACGATGATAGAGATTGAAGTTTGGGATCTCGGTTACCGGCTCGGTCGTCGTCCCCGTTGAAAGATTGATACGTGATTGAGAGATTCAAATATGTGTTTTGTCTCATAATTTAGAAACATAGAAAACATGGCGGTGGTGGTATGCAATCGTGATCCAGATGTGTTTTTTGTTTTTTCCGTTGTGCAGAGAGAAGAGAAGGATTTGGTCACTTTTTTTTTTTTTTAGAAAGTGTCACATGGACGGCCACATAGGGTGGTACAATGTGTGTATTGAAAAAGGGTGTCTATGTATCTTTATTCAATCGCTTAAACTTTCAAATATGAAAGTGGGTTATGATGGTTCTCACTACTCAAACCTCTACTATATTGGCCTGTAATCTTTGCACCTGGAAGGTATGTTGTTTGCTTTGTGGGTGTTTTATTTTAATAAATTTTTATGCGAAATACTAACGTGTATCTTTATAGCATATGTAAGTATAACATAAATAAAAGTTGTATCAATTTATTTTTCAAAAGCTTGAACATCAATTCTTCTTAATAAATACCAATTATTTCCAAATTTTCATTTGCTTGGTAAAACACTCAAAAAGGTGAACGTCGTTGTGAATGCCTTTACCTAACATAAACAGGTGGCAATAATCATTGTACCATAAGATAAAGCAAAAAAGGTGAACAAAAAAAAATAATAATAATAATAATGGCAGAGCTGATCCCTTAAAAAAAAAATGGCAGAGGTGTTCGTCCTAATAGCGAAGAAAAGTCCACAAAGAAATGTCATAATGAAGGTGTCGAATTTTGAAAAAGAAAGCTCTATAAAGACCCATCAACAAGTTGGTGTGAACTTTAGTGCAATACTTCCAGCTAGGGCGGATCCATAAATGTGCAAGATGGGGGCTTGAAAAAATTTATATAAAGAATCGGGGCCGGCTATGAGCTTGTCCAAGCATAAAAACAACATATGGTTTCTAATTTATTCCGGTTCAATTACCGTGGTTAAATTAGACCATTAAAATATGAATTTCAAATTATTTAAGACAATGAATTTCAAATTATTTTCAAAATAAGTGTTGTTTAAAGAAAATTGTATTAAAATAATCGTTGTTATGTTTTTTCAACGCAGCTTTAATAAATTTATTTTAAGTTTACTCTCACATTAATTTTGTATGCATAACTTTTAAATCATTATATTTCATCGAATATTTCTGTCAAAAAAATCATTGTATATTTATGACAATTGTTAATAATCGATAGTTAAGGGAAATACTTTTGTAAAATAGTTTTTTAAGGGATAAATTTTTTTAAGACCTTAAAATTGTTACATTTATGCATTCATTACTTGATCTTCTTAATCTATGTAAAAACAACTTTAAATGGCACTAATTTTAGAATGGATTGAGTGCATATTTAAATTAATAAATAATGTTTAAATTATATAAAATACTCCATCCAATGAAAAATATATAAATTCAAACCGATACATGTACTCTCTTTTTTTATATTTAAAGTTGAAGGTAAATATATAATTAAAGGATAATGTTATTTCACTAAACAAAACAAAGTGATTGTAAAACAATGTGTCTTTTATTGTTATCTTGTATTTATTTTTTTGGGAATTTTTTTGTTATATTGTTGTCGAGTTAGAGATTTAATTGAGATATCGGTTGGCAGCTAGTCATCAACTATGATTCACTTTGTGCTTCAAAAAAAAAACTATGATTCACTTTCTTCAATCGATTAACCCTTAGGGTAAAACTATGTCCCGTCGTGGGTTCTCTAACTACGCTCCAAAAGAGCATTACATATGGTTGTTTGAGTTTTTTGTCATCAGAATACCAAATACATGTAAAAAGTAAGATACAAACATAATGATATAGGGATAAAAATAACGAAAATAATTGTGTGTTGATTGATTGTGTTGTTTTTTACATTGTACAAAATATGTATTTATAGGCAAAACTATTATTACTAATTTACCGGGAAAAATGGCCTAAGTATCTAGCTTTGCTCGAAAAATTTCACGACCAATGTGTTTGTTCTTTCCTCGTTGAAGGGTTTGTGGCACTCCATATTTAGATGTTAGCTTCCTTCTTCATGACATGATCCATTGACAAGGTCATTAGTCCACAGTCTTCCCACGAACGTGCTTCCACACGTATAGTTCCTTACGGTTAATGACACTGTAAACATGGAACGTGAGTTTAAGCCTCATTTCATTTCTACTAAGCTTTGACTCAATTTGAGATCCTTAAACCTGCATACTTACTCAATTGACTTGAGAAAAAATGGGCTCTCCCCAACTCAACTGTCTTAGCCTTCGCTGAATCTTTCATCAGTTGGGAGAACACTCATGTTACCTTTAATCGTCTATTAGCCGATGTCGATTAACAAAATAATTAGTTTTAGAGGTAAGCAAAGTCATATGCCAATCTTGCGAGTTTATTTTCAGGTATCAAAATAGTTGTTTGACATGATGTACATTGTTGATAAATTTCATATACACATGATTTTTTCATATACACATAATTTTTCTTAATTATTGTTTATAAGTGGAGAGAGTTTTTCATATATGGACATAGTTGCCTTTTTGACCGTTTCATTAAAATGGCACCATTCCCTCTAACTTTCTTTCCATTTTGGGAGAAGTAAGGATTTTTTGGGTCCCACCAAAAAATTTCTTTTCTTCCCTTGGTAACCAAACAAAGGAGAGTAGAATACTCCTCTTTTATCTCCAACCTCTCTCTTTCGTTCTAATTTCCTATGGAGCTAAACATATATGCTAAAGTTGGAGGGAGTAAATGCCAGCAAATTGAGATTGAGATATTTTGAATTTTGAACAAATTCGTGATGACCACGTTCCCGTATAGACAGAACCATTTGATTTAGGTAAAAATACAACATTGAAAATAAGAAACTTCGATGGTGATTTGCCATCTCTGTGGTCCACACATGAGAGACGTGACACTATAGCTAGTACAACTATTTACACGTTAGTTTTTAGGTCAATATTTACACCTTAAACGCTTAATAATTGCTAGGTAATGTTCTCACCGTTCATTGCACAACAAGACTTTATTACTAGCCATTATATTTGTCTGTCTATAAATAAATGCTCACAATAAATTATATGCACATTCTCACTCTTCACAACAATGAACTCCTTAGCAGCTTCTATGTGGTGTGTTGTGATTTTGGTTGTGCTTGGAGGACTACCCTTTTCCTCAGATGCACAACTTAGTCCCACTTTTTACAGCAAAACTTGTCCAACTGTTAGTTCCATTGTTAGCAATGTCTTAACAAATGTTTCTAAGACAGATCCCCGCATGCTTGCTAGTCTCGTCAGGCTTCACTTTCATGACTGTTTTGTTTTGGTATGTATCCACACGTCTTTATTTGACTGCTTTATATTTCTAATATCATTTTTAGATTTATAATTAATTAGTTCAAATTATAATATAATATAAATTAGAATATGTTCAAATAATAAAGTTTAAAATTGGATCTTTGTGCAGCACCTATATATCATACAACTAAAAATGTTAAATAATCCTATACTACAATTGATCAACTTACGTTTCCTTAAAAAAATAGCTAAATTAGATCTATCTTCATTTATACCTTATGATTGAACTTCAATTAAAATGTCTCTTTTTTCTAAAAACAGAAGGATTAGAACAAAGAAAAATAATTCTTAAACACCTAAAACAATTCTACCACTAATGAGAGAAGAAAGTAACCAAAAAAAACTAATGAGAGAAGAAATAAATGGAATAAAAAGATATAAGTGATAGGTTGTTGAATTAATAGGAAGACACAGATAAAGAGAAAATAAAATGTGGAATGTGCGTAAGAAAAGAAAGAGAAGTATAAATATAATTGCTCAGAAAAAAATAGCTAGGGTTCTATTAATGGACTTGCACTTCTTTTTGTTTTATTTTATAAAATTATGCATTAACTAGTATTGTGTAAAAATTGAAAGCCAAGTGTATGAATCACTTTCTTACTGGTATTTTTTCAAAGAAATGTTAGCAACACACATTTTTCAACACACTCTTTTTTATTGATTAAAATTCACATGTGACCCACCAAATTTGTATGGGACCCACTTGATTTGGTAGGAACCATGTGAATTTTAATCAATCAAAGAAAGTATGTTGGAAAATGTGTGTTGTTAGCATTCCTATTTTTTTATTTTATTTTATGAACTAGTAAAGTTAGGTTTAACAAAAAAGGACTTATCTAATCTATTATGTTATGACCTGTGTAAATTGTCTATTCGAAATGTATTCAAAGTATATGAATATGAAATTGTAACTGATTCGAATACCCTTTGTGAATTCTATAGGACCGCTTTTAAACTCAACAATGGAAGTCTCAAATTTTTTAAGTTTATATGTTACCAGTAAAATTTTAATAGGTTTTTTTATATAAAAATATTATTTACCATATGTTCTTTAATTTATGCGTCAAAAATAATGTGATCTGTAATCTGTAATTTTCACAGGGATGTGATGCGTCAGTTTTGCTGAACAATACTGCTACTATCGTAAGCGAACAACAAGCTTTTCCAAATAACAACTCTTTAAGAGGTTTGGATGTTGTGAATCAGATCAAAACTGCTGTGGAAAAGGCTTGTCCTAACACAGTTTCTTGTGCTGATATTCTTGCACTTGCTGCTCAAGCATCCTCTGTTCTGGTATATATGCCTCATTCTATAATATATTGTATTATCATTCACCATTAAATTTCAAATGCATATTTCAAGAAAGAAAAAAAATCAAATGCAACTTTTAATGATTATATTTTTGTTCTGAGTATATAATATCATAATATTTGCATATAGACATATAGTTAATTAAGGTAGCTTCAAAAAAACCATTTCAAGAAGTTCATCATCTTTGAAAATTAAATACTACATCACAAGGCTAAGAGTAACACTCATTTTACCTATGATGAAATAATACAGGCACAAGGTCCTAGTTGGACAGTTCCTTTAGGAAGAAGGGATGGTTTAACTGCAAACCAAACACTTGCAAATCAAAATCTTCCGGCTCCATTCAATTCCTTGGATCAACTTAAAGCTGCATTTTCTGCTCAAGGCCTCAATACTACTGATCTAGTTGCACTCTCAGGTTTGTGCTCATTTCAGCGATGATGTTGATGTTACTGAAACATAGAAATTATTCATTTGATTATTGATTTACACGATGTTTCTCAATTTCAGGTGCTCATACGTTTGGAAGAGCTCATTGCGCACAATTTGTTAGTCGATTGTACAACTTCAGCAGTACTGGAAGTCCCGATCCAACTCTGAACACAACTTACCTACAACAATTGCGCACAATATGTCCCAATGGTGGACCTGGCACGAACCTTACCAATTTCGATCCAACAACTCCTGATAAATTTGACAAGAACTATTACTCCAATCTTCAAGTAAAAAAGGGTTTGCTTCAAAGTGATCAAGAGTTGTTCTCAACATCTGGTGCAGATACCATTAGCATTGTCAACAAATTCAGCACCGATCAAAACGCTTTCTTTGAGAGCTTTAAGGCTGCAATGATTAAAATGGGCAATATTGGTGTGCTAATGGGGACGAAAGGAGAGATTAGAAAACAATGCAACTTTGTTAACTCAAATTCAGCAGAACTAGACTTAGCCACTATAGCCTCCATAGTAGAATCATTAGAGGATGGTATTGCTAGTGTAATATAAATAAATTAGCGTCAATGCTTGAAATCTTGTGATTAGATGCCACTATTAAATAAGTTATAACTAGGCACCTTCATGTCACTTGAAATCCTATGCTTTGTATATGAGAGGACGTGTTCTTCTTGGTATTATACTATTATGAGACTTCCTTGTATTATGTATGAGTCGTGTAATTATGATCAATGTCACGCTTTCTTGTTTGTGACATGCTTCTCCATAATTTTATGAGTCACTTAGTACACTTAAGCACATCATTTGGTTCAAAGTAAAAAATTTATAAGCATTATTATAACCATCATGTTCATATTTGAATGCTAAGCAAGTATGGAAACCTCTCAAGCATGGGTATTCCAAACATGGAAAAGTACCGGTACCAGGTACGTACCTGTGTCGGGTACGCGTACGGCACTCATAACTTACGATCTGAACCATACCTATTTTTACTTAGTTGTTTCGTCGCAGTTAGTGCAGCAAAAACGTCGGAGGAGTGGAAAAATAACCAAAATTATTTGGCTTTTATATTGTATTTTAATTTTAATTCTCTCTCTTGCTTTTGATGAAAATAGTAGCGGGGTTGTATAAAAAAAGTAAAACTTTGAAGAAACAAGATCATATAAGTGTAATAATTCAGTTGATTTTTTTTTTTATGTTTTATATCACCGTATTCTTACCTTCATTTTTTTAAAATTTACTGTATTATGTACTGGTACTTATGCATCATAGATGGAAACAGTTAATTGGAGGGAGGTGAAAAGTCACGGAAACAAAGAGAGCATATGATATGAGAGGAGAATATGAATTTTACTTTTCAAAGAAGGGAATGTATATTTTAACATTAACGGGAGCGGAGAGGGAAGTGTAATTCAAGTTTCTCTTAGGAAAGAAAGTGTAATTTACTCTTAATTTTATTGTAGCTTCATACTATTAATTCTACTAACTATTTTTGTCACTAATTAATTCACTAAAAAAATTATCTAATTTTTTTTTTGTTTTGAGGGAAACGTGCTTAGAGCATTTCATTAATCAGAATAGTTTCAATACAAGTGGGTATATCAAAATAAATGGCGGGACTAGCGGAAGACGTGGCTTCTCGTGCAAGAGCATGAACAACCGCGTTGGCTTGTCGCCTAACAAACTCCACCCTAGAGTTAGAATATAAATTGCGAAACAAAGAACGACAAGAAGAAATAATACAACCAAATTCAGACAAGTCGTTCCGGGTAGCAAGGAAGGCATCAACAGTTAATTTAGAATCTGTTTCAAAGTCCACACTATCCATCTGCATGTCACTCAGCCATTGCAGCGCAGAATGCAGCCCTAAAGCTTCTCCCACATCCACCGAAATAGTACACGGATATGTGATAGTCTTGGCCAAAACAAAAATACCTTCGGAGTCACGAACACAAATGCCAATACCTGTACGGTTATGGTGAGAAGAGAAAGCCAATTATCTAATTGTGATTGAATTTTCTATTTAATAGCTGAAAGACCTTTTATTTTATTTTATTGCTGTTAATTTTTAAACGGCTTAACTTTAAATTCGGCGTTAGGCCTACATATTTGTTAAGCCTGATTGGCAAGAAAAGAGTCGAGTGCTTAGATATTTGCGAGATCGGAGCAGATTTGACCAATGTTGTTCATCACTCATCAAGATTGCACTTAGGTTTGGTAACAAAAATGTTATGTTGACAGTAAATTTGTTGTCGGCAAGCACATAAATACAGTGTATATATGAATTCAATTTTTAATTAGTTTATTATTCTTCTCAAGTCACGCCAATAGTTACAATAATGAAAAAACTATATTTTTAAATGTTGTCGGGTATTATCAAGATTTTAATTTTCAAATGACATCAGTGGTTCCTTAAAAAAAATGACATTAGTGGTATTTTGTCAAAAAAAAATGACATTATTGGTTTTTTGTCAAAAAAATATGACATTAGTGGTTTGTTATTAAATCTGCTTAGACTCAAAATGTTAATTTTTCTTTTGGTCATTTTATGTGGTTGAAACAACCCTTTGTTTGTTTGAATCCTGACTGAATTTTTCTGTTTTTTCTTTTCGGTTCTGTGATGTAAAACTATGTTGCTCCTCCTTGCACACCTTGTGCTAAGGAACTGTTTCTTATGATAATATATATCATTTTGATTTGTTAAAAAAATATTAAATCAGTTTAAAATATTTCCCAAAGTCAGTGTCCTATTTGAACTATATTGAAAACCATCCTAGATGGCCTGGTCGGTAACACCTTTTTGTTGGCATCAATTAAATTTAAGAAAGTTATTATATGAATATAATTAAACTAATGAATACTATGACGTAATTTGACCCATGTAGCCGACTTCACTTAGTGAGATAAGACTTGGTTATTGTTGTTGTTGTATAATTAAACTAATATATTTTGATTACTTTGAAATACTCTTTGATCACGTACTTTGAAATATTCTACTTTTGAGTTTATAGACATTCTTTCATAAAGTAAATTTAATTCTTATATTGTTTTCCTTGAGAATTCAAAACTATGCAAATATTGTGCTCGTTAATTAATTCTACTCTTATTGATCCAAACCTGTTTAATAAACACAACTAAACATAGTAAACAAAGAATCCTGGGATGGAGTAGAATTCTGCATTAAATTCAAATAAATACGAAACAAAGATGTTCCCATGTTGAACATTTGACCTTTGATACCGCTTGCCCAGGGGAAGCGGTAAGGTACACAATTCAGTGCACTTTCTCTAAATACGCTATTAAAAGTCATACAGTCTTTAACAGTGAAAATCTGAGAAGGCTTGCAAGCGCTGTTAAAAATACTTTTTGGCATAGTACACATTCAACCGAACATAGATCTCTCCATGATATTGAAATTCTTTACTATAATGGCATGTGTGAATTCATCTGATCAATCGAACGATACCTAAAGTTAATTTTAATGATCATAGTGACAAAAATTTGTGATTATGTTTTCTAATGAATTCTTTTGAACAGAGTATTAAATTATTTATTTAAATAAGTAAGTATGAAATAAATCTTTAATTGCACTAATATGTTAGATTACACTTTCAAAATGGTCGGTTTAAATCTAAAAATCAAATTTATGACATATAACACTTACTATATCTTAAATTCTTTTTTATCAGAATAGATTTTTTTGTTACATAACATATCTGAATACACATAACATTTAATTGGAAAAATTGCATATTGGAGTCAAAGATATGTTTCGTGTTGGGACACAACTTGAGATCTCATATTTTCGGAATGACAAACAAATTAACAACCATCATAGAATTAAATCCCAAACTTAATAATAAAGTCAAATTAACAAAACATAGCTTGTTAAAAAATATTAAAATTTCTTTTTCGTTAAATTCAAAGCTTAGGACACGGCAGCAGATTAGTTTTAGACTAATGAATTGTGGGATATATCACCAATAATGCACTAAAGCACTAAAAAGTCCAAAAGTTTAGATTTGATCTAGCTGACTTAATAATGTTTGAATAATGTAACAAATTATTATGTCATGCACGTGGTTAACACATATATAGATATTATCAACAAAAGAAGTTTAGCTGTCCAAGTTTAGGTATATGCATGCATAAACAATTTTTTTAATAGGTCGATTAGCTGCCCTGTCTGTCTTCATGCAAAATTTCATCCACAAGCTAACTCGGGAGACAAAGAAGACCGACAAAAGTAGGTTTAATTTCATCTTGAAGATCTCGAGCAAAAGATTCTTGCTTCCTTCTAGGTATACTAGGTATATAAGTTTTCTTTTTTAGCAACCTTCCAAGTATATAAGTCATGCCCACGGGTATTTATAGTATTGTGCCTTATTGAAGATTTTTACAACAAAAATAAATAAACTTCCATAACGCATATTCTTTTTTAGGTTAACCTTCTCTTTTTTATGAGAAGTACTTTGGTATTCTAATTTTCTTTGACCAAGGATTCTGAGTTAAAATTGAAACTTGAGTTTTTTTGAACGGTTTATTCTTGTTATTGAATTTAAAAGTTAGTCAGGTGGCCAACTAATAATTCTTGATTGTTATTTTCGTTGCGCATCAAACATTTACACTTTTGATTTCTTAACAACTCCATGTGTTTGGTACGGAGTTTAGTATTTTGTGAGCTATTATACTAAGAATTGTATATGTAAAAAGTAAAGTAGAAAAATAAAGGATGAATTTGCAAAAAAAAAAAATAGCTTGATTTGAATAGTTGTCTGTCAAATCAAACGTACAAGTATGATATTTATTGAAAAAAACTAGTCATGTTGGCTAGTACATTCTAGCCTACTAAATCTAGCCTCGTTCAACTATTTATGCAGATAATATGTAAATCTTCATGCTAGTATGTACGTGGCACTCGAGGTCTAGCTTGTTTTCCCCATCTTGCATCATTTTCTATTTTTCCTTATCAATGCATGCCACATTGCTTCAAAACATAGTTTTAAAAACCGGACCGGATCGGCCGGTCCGACTGGTTAGACCGGAAACCGGTGGGGTATCCGGTTCGAGCTTCTCATTGGATCGGTCATGCAGTTAGATCGGTGTAAACCGGCGTGGCTCGGTAAAAACCGGTCAAAACCGGTGACTCGGCCGGTTTAGAGAACCGTCCGGTTCAATGCAAAAATAAAAAAATAAGAAGAAGAAGAAAGGTTTTGGTACGTTCTGTCAATGGAAGAAGAGAAAGAAATTAAAGCCTGAAACCGTATCAGAATTCCTTGTAGTTATTTGTTGAAAGCTCCATTTAAGACTTACAAGAAAAACTAGCAGAGAATGAGAAAGAAAAGTTGCACACTGTGCGGCGGCTAATGTTTCACGAGATGTGCTATAGCTATATGTTTAGGGTTTTCACTCAGTGGTATATGGGCTTGTCAAATAAGCCCACTTTTAATTTTTCTGCACAATAATTACAAAGCAATGTAATTTATTTACTTCTTTTTTTTAAAGGGCAACCTTTTGTTTTTGACAATTACAAATTAACATTATTTTTTTATAAAATAACTTTTTTTTGATAGATATAAGATAATTTCTTCTATCTATATATTCTACGACTTCAACAAATAACAAATAAAGCATAAATCTAGATTGATATATATTTTTAATTTAGTTAAATATGTATAAAAAAAATAATCTTAAGACCGGGTTACCTAACCGAGTTATCCGGTTTAATCCGAGTCAGTCATGCGGTTCAACCAGTGACTCAGTGGTTCGACCATTGACCCAGTGACCCAGTACCCCTGCCGAGTCGATCACCGAGCCGAGTTTTAAAACTATGCTTCAAAATGTGCCTTTGTGAACATAGTTCATTCCGTTAGTGACACTATAAACATTGAATTGCCAAGTTCCACATGCCTTTCATTGCTTCTAACACTCCCATGACCTGCGTGAACCCAATTGGACTTAAGAAATATTCTCCAATCTCGTATCCATCTTTATTAGATTTGGTTATCTTTCATTCGACTATATTGGGGATTCATATGACCCTTAATTCAACTGTTTTCCGTTCTCAACTAAAAAAATTCTCCAATCTCGTATTCATCTTTATTAGATTTGGTTATCTTTCATTCGACTATATTGGGGATTCATATGACCCTTAATTCTCCAATCTCGTATTCATCTTTATTAGATTTGGTTATCTTTCATTCGACTATATTGGGGATTCATATGACCCTTAATTCAACTGTTTTCCGTTCTCAACTAAAAAAATTCTAAAAACTTAATTATTTTTAAGTGTAAACAAATGTCCACTACCAATTTCATGCATGTCCTACCGATTTCTCTCCTAAATAAGGATGTATTTCGTTGACAAACCCTTTATTGATAATACTCAATAACAACCTCAGAGTCAATACAAACCTCTACAAGCTTGAAACATCTGTCATAAACCAATTGAACCGGGGACAAACCCACCTTGTGGGTAGTGTGGGTTATGCTAACAAATGTCCTTAAGACATTAGTTAAGGATTCAAAAAAGAGAACAATTGCTAAATTCTATGTAGAAAAAGTAACTTTTTGGTATTTCAATAAGTCAAATACACAATTTTCAAGATAAAGTTTCTAATTTTAGTTTCCTAACAAATGCCCCAACGACACTTGTTAGTATTTCCCTAGTTTTAAAAATTGTTTTTTTAGTATTTAATACACTAAAAAAGAAAATCATATGACAAAAACAAAGACATATGCCTCCACTATGTTCCAATTTTTTTTTGAGTAAATTACACTCCCCTCCCCTCAAAGATGCTTGAATTACACTCCCCTCCCCTCTTATGTTAAAATATACACTCCCCTCAAAAATAAAATTTATACTCTCCTTCCTTATAAG
>Ga0315915_1001771_pt1 | contig 26637 bp, 16 predicted proteins | sample MpolbnodulesMG_FD_207738 | JGI IMG/M metagenome (GOLD analysis project Ga0315915, IMG submission 207738) | Medicago polymorpha root nodule microbial communities from Los Angeles, California, United States - branched nodules | ecosystem: Host-associated > Plants > Roots > Nodule | place: USA...
TTGTGATTGTGTTTTAAAAGTCATGCTTTTTATGCATAAAGTCGCTTAAAAGTAATGTAGGTCGAAGTGATCTGCATGATTGCAAATAGCCAAACCCTTAATCGTTCATAATAAAAACGGGTAAATATGTTTTTACTCTCCGTAAATATACCAACTTTTCGTTTTAATCCCTATAAAATTTTCAATCACTACTTTTGATTTTTATTTTTAAGTTAATTTTTGTATTTTTAAATGAAATTGTGCAAAAATGTGTAGAATATCGTAAAAAAATTCCCAAAAAACATTATTTTTTTTTAACAAAACACAAATTAAATATGAATTTTTAACCTTCAAAAATATAAAAATTCATATTAAATTCATGTTTTGTTAAAAAATTCTATTTTTTTTGGAGAGATTCTTATAATATTATGTATTTTTCTGCAAAATTTTATGAAAAAAATATGAATAAGTTATAATTTAAGATAAGGTTAAATATGTTTTTGGTCCCTATAAATATGTTAAATTTTCGTTTTAGTCCTTCTAAAAATTTTCTTCAACTTTTAGTCCTAAAAAATTTTCCATTTTCATTTTTGGTCTCTCCTTTAAAGTAAACTCATACCTAGAATTCATATTTTTGAATAAAAATTTGCAGAAAAATTCATAATATTATAAGAATCTCTTAAAAAAAAATTATAATTTTACGGTTAAAAATTCATATTTAATTTCTGTTTTGTCAAAAATTTCTAATTTTTTTGAGATTTTTTTTACAATATTCTACACATTTCTACACAATTTCAATAAAAAAAAAAATACAAAAATTAACTTAAAAATAGGGACCAAAAGTAGTGATTGAAAATTTTATAAGGACTAAAAGTTGAAGGAAAGTTTAAGAAGGACTAAAACGAAAAGTTGTTATATTTATGGGAACTAAAGACATATTTAACCCTTTAAGATATGTTATGTTACTTTTAGGTTTAAATATGTTTTTGGTTCCTATAAATATGTCAACTTTTCATTTTAGTCCCTCTAAAAAATTTCAACTTTTAGTTCCTCTAAAATTTTCCATCTTCACTTTTTGTCCCTCCTTTAAAGTAAACTCATGTAGAATTCATATTTTTTAATAAAATTTTCCAAAAAATTACATAATATTATAAGGATTTCTCCCAAAATAAATTAATTTTTTTTAAAAAAACATGAATTGAACATGAATTTTTATATTTTTGAGGGTTAAAAATTCATATTTAATTTGTGTTTTTTTTAAAAATTCTAATTTTTTTTTGGAATATTTTTTACAATATTCTACACATTTCATTAAAAAATACAAAAATTAACTTAAAAATAGGGACCAAAAATAGTAATTGAAAATTTTATAGGGACTAAAAGTTGAAGAAATTTTTTACAGGGACTTAAACGAAAAGTTAGTATATTTATAGGGAAAAAAAAACATAATTAACCCTTACTTTTATTACTATTGTTTTTATTATTCTGGCTAAAGCATACCACCACCTGTTTAATATTTTTTTTTTGACGCACAAAGGTTTCACTCTTAGAAAATCATTTCTTTACATAATTTATATGCTTATAAGATGGCACATTGCAAGATAAAAAAGACATTTCTTTGTTAATATTCTGGCTTAAAACTCTGAAGGCACACATTTATGTTATAGTATGTGTGATTCTAAATCAAAATAACCAGTTGTAAACAAATGTATTGAAAATATGCATACAAAAATGCACCTTATAGATGTACAACTATCTTACTAGTTGGTACAACAAACAACATTAATAACAAGAATAAAATACCCCTACAAAAACAAGAATAGAATAAAATAAAATAAAAATAAGCATTGCAAAAAAGGAATTTTTCTAGTCAGAAGAAGCCCAGCATATATGTTACCATGGAAAGGATATTGGGGTGTCTCCATGGGAACAAAGAAAATATAAAAATATGTTGAGAAAATGAGGCAAAATTCCCACTGATATCAAATATTGTTTGAAGAAATTTCCCATTTATGCTTGTAGTTCCTAACTTAACTGGTTCTTTATTTGGTATGTGGATGATAAATCCATGTAATATTTTAAACTACACTACGACCATGCTGTTGTGCCACGATTAGGCTTCAATGCATAGCTTCCACCAATTACCTTCATCACCATGAGCTATAAATATCCTGGAACAGCATCATCAACCAATATAAGAAAATTCCCTGACATGATATTATAGGAAGTTTCATCATCATAACATTACTTAGCATTGATGGTCTCTAACCCCCATCATTACGGTAGTTACTTGTTAAAAATTGTGGTTACACAAGCTGAATTGCTCCACAATTTTATCATACAACTGATCCTTACGAGAGATTGATCATAAATTCCACCAAGGAAACATCATATAGCATTTCATTCATATAAATCTATAATAACTACTAAGCACCTCAAGGCCGACAAAATATCTAAACTATGCAAAGGGCTGCCAGAATATCACCACCCCCAAACGGGAACAAAGAATAAATTATAGGATCGTTATGAAAAGTTGGGTAAGGGAGCCATGAATAAACTTCAAATAAGGAAGCCAAAATCTGTATCTATGTGCTGTATAAGGTATTATCGGGTGCGTAAGGTTGGAGCACAATTCTTGTATTATAAAAGAGAGCTCAGAGATTCTTTGGGATATAAGTTAGAGCATTTTGCTTCTATTTGGTATAACATTTACAGTCCTTTCCTCCCCCCCACCTCACACAAGCTTAATATTTTTGATCTTTTGTTAACATTTTTTAGGAGGATATTTTATTCAACAATCTCTATATATGTAATATCTTTTTTTTATCATAATGAATAGCTTCTTTTATCTTAAATTAAACTACAGTAGTTGAGAATAAATTACCCTTGGAGTTGAGAAAGCAATGTGGAATCACTCCAGAAATACTTGAATCCTGTCACCGATTCTGTCATTAAAATCTAACAGTTTCCCCCCAGTTTCCTCTGTTGCATCATCCAATAGTTTTTTGAGGTTGACCCCACCCAAAGCTGCATAGAGTTGTAACAAAATTCAAAAAAATAAAAAATTAATTGGGAATATACATTATAGAAGCATTTATAAATGGCAAGAGTACCAGGAACTATGTTTGTGATTCCATCCAGAAATCCAGCCTGTATATAGCAAAGTATATGTATTGTGAGAAAATGGAATAGGAAATCATGTTTGGAGCAAAAATCAACAAGATAGTCTGTTCATACCAAACTCATACACATAATCATGAATAACTGATTGATCATAACCATATAGAAAATATGCGTAACTGCAACATGGGGTGAAAGGCAATATGCCACATTGCATGCATAAGAGGCTAGCAACTAAAGTGAAAAATAAAGAAGTACATACGGATTTTGACAAATTAAAGAAATTGGTTATGACTTATGAATAAAAACAAATCATGTAACTGGATTCCACAATGTTTCAGAACTCCATAAAAGAATGCTCAAAGCATCTTGACCATAGTATGAAATCATTCATGGCATAAGTGAAAAACAGTTCACTGCACTTAGTTCTGACCAATAAACATGAATAAACCATCATTTTCTCTTAAATTTGTTCAGTTGGAGAGTGTGATCACTTACAGGAATACGGAGATCAAGTTTCTCGACTCCATCTCTGCCAATTATTTTAATTCTCAGAGTCCGGGACCAGATTCCAGTAAAAGGGTCCCTTGAACCATCTGCACCATATTTATTGTACACATCAGGTGTTATAACTTCCACAATGGGATCTTCGATAGTTTGACTTGTCTGCTCTGTATCTACTTGCTCTCTCTGTTGTACACTGTATACGCTACTGCTCTCTGATAAATAACTAATTAGTAATTGTATTGAAAATGCAAGAATAGAATGTACAATGTACATTTATTGTGTGAATATTAGCATGATATCTTTTCTTCTGTATTTGATTTTCCTTTAGAAGTAAAACAGATAAATTCACTTAACAAAAGATGGCTGTCTAAATTTACCACGACTAACTATCTATAATTAAGTAGATGGCTATTTTCAAGCCAATAAATACAAAGCTAATAATTAACGATATTCACTGTTAAACATATCATAGAGATATGGTTAGTTCACACCAACAGGTCTTTATGGAGAAAACTGAAAAGGTTCCCTCCACATAATTCATGATTAGCCGATCCCTTCCCCCCCCCACCAAGTCCAACAAGCCTTTATGGTAATAAAGTAGCAAACTCAACTATTAGGAAATAATTTGTTATATGATATAATCAATTGACTCGAAAAGATGCAGAGTGTATTTGACTTGACTCTATGAAGCCTACTGCTGTTGTTTACTTATTAACTTATTTTTATTTTAGGATTTGTCTCTCCAACCTCTCTTTGAAAGCAGCTGATCCGTACTTGTAGCATAACGCTTCTCTTCTTCATAATATGCGTTGAAACCTAAAATATCCTTAACTTCTTCAAAAGTTGGCATGCTTCCTGGAGGAGGAATACGACCTCCTTTAATAGCAGTCAGCGCATCCTACACATAAAATCATAGACATTAAAATGTTAAAAATCTAAATAATACATCAAAGAAATATCAGAAAAAGTGATTTTTTATTAAAAAAAGAAAAACATGTTCAATACTATAACACTATTACTTTGGCCTGCCATTAAGGATTTGTGATGAGTAATTATTTTGAATATGATCATTACCATTCGGATATGAAATTAATTTAAAATGTATGTGATTTGACAAATTGTTAACTATTTGAAATGGATCTGCCATAAACAACCACGTATGATTTTGTGATTTATAATTTTGGAGAATCCACGTTAAAATCATGTAGTCATTAGCAGAAGTAATATCCTAGGCGCATCTATTCTAGTCTGATAAAAATTTCATTCCGGGGAAAAGTGGACTATCACTGGTTGAATGTTATATCTTGTTTCCTATACTGCTCGTGGATTGTGGTGTGTGTGTGTCTTGTAGCAGATGTTTATAATTGTGAGATAATATAATTACAATAGAAACTATTCTGAAAATTTGATGAATTTGAAAATAGAACCAGTTCTTGGATATTTTTTGGCTACATGTATTACTGCGACAGCTAGGTTTATCAAGCTAACCAGTGTTTTGGTTCATTTAACCTATGCTGGGATTGGGTCTCATGACATGTAAAAAATAAACAAACAATACTCAGGCTACTATATTATTTCAATCATGAACTTATCATCAGCATAAAAAATTTAATTAATGATTATCAAGGTTAAAGAAAGGGAGGAATATGTCACCTGCATTGCTCGTATAGAAACTCCAATTAAGGAAAGGGGATAAGCAACAACTTTATAACCAATGTCTTCAAGTTCAAGAGGAGTGAGTATTGGTGTTTTGCCTCCTCCTTCAAGCATATTGGCCTACACAATCATACATAAATATTAGTATAGCATATCATTTCCCTTTCTTCTTTTACTATTATCACTTGGACATAATAGAAACATACCATTTTTGGAACAAGAGGAGAAACTTGACAAAAAGCTTCCATCTCTTGTCTGGAAGCAAGTGCATCTATAAAGACAACATCAGCTCCAGCATCAGCAAATGCCCTTGACCTATAGAGTGCCTCATCAAGAGACAGTGCTTGGCGTGCATCGGTGCGAGCCACAATCACAATATCAGATCCACTCTCATTTCTGGCATCAACGGCAGCTTTGATCCTCATAATCGCCTCTTCTCTCGATACCACTTTCCTCCCCTGTGTGTGACCACACGCTTTCGGAGATACCTAGCAATGAAGCAACAAATTGAAGCAATTTGCAGAAAGTTGGATAAAATATCAACATATCAAGTTATAATATGGTGTTGAAATATCAAATAATATGCTTGCGAATGAATGAGTAAATACTCATGTTGGTCCCCGAAATTGCAGAACCGTATCAACCTAGTCCTCTCCACATTGTCATTATTTCAAAATGATATCTGAAGTCGACAAATAAAGTAAACCATAATTTTGATCCCTAAACGTACGAGTCGGTGTCACTATAATCCATGAATGTATTAAAATTACAAAAATTTCTGAGTGCATCTTCTGTTAGTAATTTATGGACCAAACTAGCTAACGGAAGACACGTATGAGTATCAAACTAACTAACAAAAGACACATGCACAGACCAAACTGAATTATAAAATACACAACCAAGTATGTTTGTGTAATCTTGATACCACCTTACACATTCTAGAATTAAAATGACTACTTTCTCTGCAAAATATTAATAAAGTTCGTCCTTCTGTTAAGATCTATTATCAGTTGCATCCGACATTACTCACTCAGTTTCAAATTCATCCCCTACATATGGAAGACACGTATGAGTATCAAAGTAACTAAAGAAAGACACATTTAAGGGCCAAACTGACTAATATAATACTCAACCAAGTATGTTGTTGTAATAGGGACTATAGTAACACCACTTCACACATTCAATGATCTATTATCACTTACATCCCCGACATTATTCACTCAGTTTCAAATTCACCCCGATATTACAAACTTAACGTCATTAAAGTCCCTACAAATACCAACTGAAAAACAAACCTAATTATTTTACAATTTCATATATCATTTTAAAATATTAATAATGTAGAACACTACATTGACACTCCACTACAATTACAAGCACCTAAATGAATTGAATTTTAAAAGAGTTTAACTTCTATGCACCGACAATGTAAAGTGTTTTCGCACATCCATCCAATCAAATCACAACATAATGCTATTTTTATTGGTAAGTTTGTATAATATCCACACAACATGATCTGATGCATGTGTAAAAAAGTATTACACTATCAGTGTATAAAACTTAAATCCTTAACCAACCTGATCTTCAAGAATGATACAAGCAAAACCAGCATTAACATAAATGAATTGAATTTAAAAGAAAAAAGTTTAATTTCTATACAGTATACACGGACACTGTAAAACTTTTTCACACATGCATCCAATCAAATCACATCATAATGCCACATTAATATGTAAGTTCCTAAAACACAATCTCTACAAATATCCACACACACAGTGTGATATGATTTGATGCATGTGTAAAAAAGTTTTACACTGACAATGTATCCAACTAAAATCCTTAACTAACCTGATCTTCAAGAATGATACCAGCAAAACCAGCATTAACATAACCCTTAACAGTTCTCTTAACATTCATGGCATTACCATAACCATTATCAGCATCACCAATAACAGGAATATCCACAGATTGAGTAATAAGACGACCTTGTTCGACGATTTCGCCGTAAGATAAATAGCCTGTATCAGGCAATCCCAAACGAGAAGCAGAGATAGAAAAACCGCTTGTGAAACATAACGGAAATCCAGCGGATTGAACGAGATTTGCACTGAGTGCGTCGAAACATGCTGGACCTTGATGAACTCCTGGTGAATCGAGAATTTCGCGAAGTTGCTTTGCTTTGTTTGATGAACATGAAATTGTGATTGTGGCGCGTAATGGTTTAGAGTTTCTACGAGATTGGAATTGGAAAGGGGAAGAAAATGATGTACGAAAGTGGTGGAGATGAGGAACACAACCGCCACCGGAGGTGGCGCCGGCACGGCCAATTGTGGCGGAGCAGCTCATGATGGTAGCTTCAGACAGTTTTACTTAAGCTCAGTACTCCTAAATCCCCGTTTGATTAAATTACTTCATGTTTGTTTTATTGTTTGAATTATCTACTCGTAATTTGAAATTTCGATAAATAAAATTTAATAAAAAGTATTTTATTTAAAAATTAAATTTAAATTCTTTTAAATAATTTGTTTTTGATAGATTTTATTAACTACTAAATTTAATTGTTTGGTTATTAAATTACTTGTCTAATATCAACTACAACATCACCAACAAAACGGTTTTTTATAGATGAACCTAAAATGTCATTTTAATGTCTAATTATTTTACGTATGTATTCAATAATGAATTTTCATTTCAATTAATAAAAATTAAAACTCATGATTTATCATATTTATTGATTAATGCGACAACAAATCATTAAATACATATGTAAAATAAATTTACGTTCTTAATGAATGATGATTAAACACTTGATAAATAACAAAATTGTCCATGTTCTAGTTATATTTGAAAAATGATTTCAACGAAATAGTTATTTTGTTGATTTAGTTTTGTAGAATCAATTTTAATAGAAGGGAGATGGAGAGAAAATCGTAACCTATGATGTCTATATTTTTTCAAAAAACTTTTAATATGCAAAGTATTCCACTGGAATACTTTTTCAATTATAGTTAATACTTTTTTTTAAAAGTCTCTAATGAATAAACTCCAAATTATTTATATTTTCTAGAAAATCTAAAACAAACTAACCCTACTTGTCTCCAAATATGATAAGTCAAGATTAACTATATAGATATACAAGATATTTTAGTTACATCCATACACAAAATGGACACATTAACTCAATTAACAACTTTTCAAGATAATCTATACATAAAATGAACACATCAAGTCCATCTAATTTCAAATGCGAAGAAATTTTTTTGTCTATCTAATTTCAAAAAATAACAATACCGAATTAAGTTATCCATCTTATCAAATTTTTATCCATTAAATAGTTATTTTGATCTATAAATATAAGAATGACAATGCATAGGGTTTAAGGAATCAAATAATAATAAACTCACAATTAATAACACAAACTCTTAAATATTTCACCTAGACAAGTGTCCCTAAGGACACATGTTAAAGAACTTAAAATTAGTAGTTTAACGTAAAAAAAAACAAATTTTAATACTTTTAAGAATTTGATATACAATTTTGAGATAGAATTACTATATGTGGTTCATTAACATGTGCCCGCATCCCCTTAGATAAATACAGGTATATATATATGCGGGTTCAGGGCAGGTACTTAAGTATCTAATACAGAAATAAATTTGAATTTATGATTCAATTCATTAATGAAAGTTCAGAGTACAATATCATATCATGAGGAATGCTATCAACACACCTTCTAACACACACTTTTCAACACATTTTCTTTGATTGGTTAAAATTCACATGGGTCCCACCAAATCATGTGGGTCCTATATACTTTTTGTGGGTCCCATGTGAATTTTAACCAATCAAAGAGAGTGTGTTGAAAAGTGTGTGTTAGAAGGTGTGTTGCTAGCATTTCTCTCATATCATATATACATACAATACAAAGTTGAGAGAATATCTAGAGTTTGTTACAACCAACATCTTAGATTAAGATATTTGAATTTAGAAATAGAATACAACAACCAGCTTATGAGAATACTACTCCAACAGTACCCATATCCGGCATCCACACTCATATCTGCTCAACTTTGCCTGTAATTACCTATGATCATACCTGGACTAGCAGTGCAGGGTTTTACCCTAATGGGTTGGATCCCATGATGAGAAGGTTGAGACTGAGTTGGAGAAACCGAATGTTTGAAACTTGAAACTGAGAGCCTATGCACTAATTTCTTGAGCGATGAGAAAGCACTTGCTCTAGCAGTTCTATAGTAAATCGGCCATTACGTTCCAAACTATCATTTCAGTGAGTCCAGGACCAATATAGTCATAGCAGTCGTTTTTTCTTGTGAATCCAAGAGTATAAGGAACTCATACCTATCCATCACCTACTTGGCATGTATACAAGTCTCGTCTTTATTATCAGTAGCAGCACACAAAGCCTTCCAGACATGGACCAGCATTTTAACTGGTGGTCGCAAGTTCTAGCAAACAAATTTTGAGATTTATCATTAATAGGTAAAAAACATAAAACAGCTGTTTGAATGGTATCCCAGTTACATGCCTTATTAGGTGACCATTGACTCTTTATACCTTTAGCCTTCCAGAAACGAGCAATAGTATTCCCGTGCCAAGTAAAAAGATGCTTAGAGTTAAATATAGCGCGAACAAAATATAATTTTTACCTTGTAAACTAACACCATTTCTGATTCCTCACGAACAATCAAGGATAGAGTCCAGTAGCAAGTCACTGGAGTCACACATTCTAGTAAAACAGGTTTCAGAATCCTATCAATGGGAACAAAGCGTCTGGTGACTTTTCCACTGTAAGAAAGGATCAAAAACAAAATAAGTACATGATAGAAATGAATATGGGAAAAAACAAAATAAGTACATGATAGAAATGAATACGGGAAAGCCTTGCTGGAATTAGAGTGGTCACTATGAAAGCCAAGCAAGATAACTAGTTAAATGAGCTGAAAAACCTAGAAGATATTTTCATGACAGACATACAGAAGTAAATTCCCTTCAGTCAGGGTAATCCCATATTCACAGTCAAATATTCTTCCACCATTTGATTCATCCAAAGGACCATATCAGCTCCTTTTTAGTTTTCAGTGTTGAGCCAAAAAAACACCGTCAAATTTACTGAAGTGACATGATTGAACAACAAATCTGGTACAATTACTGGGAATGAACAAATTGATACAAGTTAACATAAACAAATCTGATACAATTTTCTGACACAAATCTGATACAATTTGAGCTAAAAGTGTTGGTATAGCAGTTCCTTTCCCCTGTGAAAATGGGATTCTAATTCTAATGCTTCAGGTGGCAAATTTATCCACTGAAACCCCAAATCAGAGAGCACAATTTATTCCACTGAAACCTTGATCTTGAATCTAAAATCCCACAGAAACTCAAAAACACAATTTCTTCTGCAGCACAATTTACTATCCAAGCATAAGTTACTTTCTATTAAAACCCCAAAGCACAAAATCCAGAATCATTCCAAATGTACTTAGCAGCAACTTGAGTCCATGCAAGTACTTTGCTGCCGTCACGAATGCTAGAAGGACAATGGCAAAACTTGTCCCTAATGCTGGAGCATAGGTTCCTCCTATATTCTTTGTCATAGAAGATGGTACTATGATTTCACTGAACATCATATGATCCTAGAGGTGGCCTCGACATGACCTCCAAGTCCGGAGAGATGGAAACGTGTTTACATGAACAAAAAAGCGACTCATTTGGGGTTTAAGACTGAAGAGAAAAATAAATAATGTGGACCATTGGATGAATCAAATGGTGGACGATATCTTGACTGTGTGAATATGGCATTTTTCTGACTGCGAGGAATCCGCATCCCACAAACAGACTAAAGAACCCTAAACTAGCATCAGCATTCAAATGTCCCAACCTTCTCTTTGAAACACAATAATTACCAAGAGCACAATCCTTTACAAAACATGATACATAATCCTAGACTAAGCTTTTCACGTATCCTAATATAGTGTTGACTATTGACTAAATAACCAATTAACAAAAAAATCACCTCATATGGTGAGTCTCAAGCTGTACTCCAAAAGCTGGCATAATCACAACAGACTCTGCATGAAAATGATAACATTGTCAAAATGACTCAAATAAGTTTCAAAAATAAAACATACATTATACATTTGTTTTCCTCACCTTTATTAACTGGCGAGCGAAGTAACAACTTGACAAGAAATATGTCAAAAAGCAAGCAGTAATACACAAGGCTAATCGATTTCTCCTGTCAACAGAATGTAGATAATAAACAGGCAAAAAAGAAAGAAGCGAGAAAAAAGTAAAAAAAAAAAATCAAAATCCTCAAGTCACTGAAACAGAAAGAGTGAAGACCTAATTTGGTCCCTGACAATTTTCTCGCAGGTCGCAGCCCAATTTAGTCACCGACAAAAAATAATACCCAATTTAGTCTTTAACGTTTTTACACAGGAGACAGATTAGTCCCAGACTCATTATAACATAGAGACTAATTTGTCCCCAATTTAAAAAATGTCATAGACTAATTTGGTATTATTTATTGTCAGAGACCAAATTCCATAAAATTGTCAAGGACCAACTCGAGTCTTCACCAGACAAAGAAATTTTGTGTATGTTTAGTTCAACTTTTGGAGAAGGCAAAAATTGATTCTAGAGGTGTAGAATTGGATTTTCACATGCTTGGTTCCTCTAAAAGTAGAATTGATTTTGGATAGAAAATGAATTCCACTTTAAGCTAGAAATTGTAGCTTCTGATTCTAGCTAGAATTGATTCTTACACTCAATTTTACATGAAAATATCCAAACATAAACCACTTTATCTTCAACTTAGTTTTAGCCAGAATCAATTTTACATAATGAATTCACTAAAAATGAATTTTTACACCTACAGAACCAAACATAGAATTTGTTGGAAGACATACATACCTCAAGAAGATACAGATAGATGCCACATGCTAATACAAGAAGTGCTGAAGCATACACAAAAAAATATTTCCCACCATTGTTCTTCAAAACTATATGATGTATATCAACATCTTCAGATGAATATTTCTGATCATGCACATAATTATATCTAGTGTCAACCATCCTGGAATACACAAATTCAACAATTCTTTAATAATTCAATAATTTTATCAGTATCTTAAAAGCAATTTCAACATTCAATAACAACAAGAAGAAGAAATCAACAACATTGAACAATAGAAATGAATAAACATTTATGGATTTACCTAACAGAGAGTAAAGAGGATGGAGCTGCCGGAGACTGGAAAAGGAAGGGAGAACCGGCGGAGATAGAAAAGGAGAGTCGAGAGAGGGAAGAGGATTTGTGACTTGTGTGGGTTTTTGGTAATTTTTTACTAATCGAAATTCTAAATAAGTCTTTGTTGTGCAGTTAATATATTAACAAAGTATTTTTAAATTTTCGAAATAGTCCTAATATTTTATTTGGTCTCTCACATCTAATATTATCCCTGAATCATCTTTATATTGAACGCCAATTATATTTTATGTGAATTGTTTACTTTATGTCATCATGTGAAAATTGATATATATTTATGTTAGAAAAAAAAATAAGGTTAGAGGCCGCTAGAGGTTTTAGTAGAAAAAAATTTGTTTGTTAACGAGTGACTCCGAGACTCTTTAAGCATCTTTTTAATAGTAAGTTTTTACAAAAATATGTGTAATCAGCATTGAAATTTGTAACATTTGACATTTTTTAAGATTATTTTCTGTTAGTATCATAAAAACCCTTTCTTCTAATGAGGGATTTTTTTCCTTGGGATTTTGTTTCTAATTTTAATCTAATACTCCCTCCGTTTTAAAATAGTGTCGGTTTAGCCAATTGCACACATATTAAGGAATGAAATGAAATAATCATTAGACATAATATTTTTACAAAACTGTTCTTACTTTATAAGAAAAGAAAAATTTAAAGTTGCATTGAAAATCGTGTGAGAGAAAAGTTAGAAAGGGTAAAGTTGGAAGAAAAAAATTAAAGTTGTATTGAAAATGTAAAGTGACATTCATTTTGAAACAATTTTTTTTAGCTAGAATGACACTCATTTTGAAACGGATGGAGTAATTAAATTGTCAAATTCAAAAAATCTTATAAACTTTAAAAATAATTACTTCATGATTACACATTAGTATTTAATCATGTATTTATTTATAAGCCAACATGATTACACAACACACAGCTTACCGGTTTAGGAAATGGACTTCTCTTATCTTATCATCGTAAGCCGTTAGAATTATTATTTTTAAAGTTCTTACTAACTAGTGCCCTCAAGACAATGGTTAAGGAAACCAAAAGTAACATGTTTGCATTGAATTTACAATATTTTGACTTTTAAAAATTTTAATTCATCCCTTTTCACCATTTTCAAATATAATATTTCTATTTTTATCCTCTTATCTAATGCCCCAAGAACACTCTTTAACATTTTCCCATTTTTAACTAGGCATGATAAAAATACCTTCATATAATATGACTATGAGAAGATACCTTCATACTGTCCAAACTGCAAAATAATTCGACATTCGATACATCAATGTATCAAAATCTACGATGACTTAAGTATTACTGTGATTGACAATACAAGAGATGTCAAGAAGAACCCAAACCAACAGGTGGAAAAATCCATAGAACAGTTGGAGGATGTCAAGGGAAAGAAGTCTTCTATGCAATATATGAATTCACCTATTCCTCATATGTGCCTCTATCAGACTCTATTGCTTCTACTACAAGATTTGATCAAGACTTTGTTCATGATAGCCGAGAGCATAAGTTTTCACATGATGTCAATAATAAGGAACTGCATTCGAAAACTGATGCTGATATAGGCTGCACATGATATGGTTGCAATTCCTACCTCATCACATAGTGAACACAAAATTCCTAGTATTCAACCTCTTAACTTCAATTTAGATGTTAACAATCAAGAGCTCAACTCTAATGTGTATGTTGTGAAAGTGAATCAAAATTGGAGAAACTGAAGTTTGTTGAAGCTGTCAAAATCGGAGCACGATTTGAAAAATCGGAGTACGATTTTTGGAGCCGAATTGGCACTTTCCATTCGTAAAAAATCGGAGCACGATCTTGCAAAATCGGAGCACAATTTCACGCAAAAGAATAAAAATAAAACGTATTTTTATGAGCCTGATTTGGTTCCAAATTATGAGGGATGCTTTTAATATAAATATAAACATTGTATCAGTGTAAACCTTGAGATAGAGGGAGCTGAAACTGAAACAAGGGTTTAGAAATGCAATAACAAGACTAGGGTTTGTATAGATTTTGTCTCTTTGGCAACAAACACTAGAGTTTGAGGGTCGATTCACCTTGGGAAACACTATTAGGATTGAGTCTCTTGGTTACGGGAAGAGATTGAGACTTTGGGTAGAATTAGGCGGAAGACTTATTCTTGTAACCCATTGATATCTCTTTTGTAAGGTTACTCGTCATTATAGTGAAATGGAGGGCTGCTCTCTCCCCAGACTAGGTCAATTTGAACCAAATTGGGTCAACAAATTCTTTTGTGTTATCTCTTCTTTTCTCTCTACAAGTGGTAACTACTGCAGCAGATCAAAGGGTGCTCACAAACACTCTAAACCCTTGCAGGAGTGCTTAGGCCGCATATAACTTTTGTGGTAGATTTGGCTTGAGTATTTTTATGCTCCTTCCTACATTTTCAATCATTTTAGAGAAGGGATACATGGCCATTCTCTCATGTTCTAAATAGGGGGCCTCATGGTTCATTTTAGGATTCAGTTCTTAGAGATATAAATAAAAATTCTGTACACAACAATTTTGTTTAAATTAAATTATGTAAAAAATTGGACATAATTCCAAGGTTTGGTGAATAAACAGGATAATAAAGAGGTTACATATATCATACGTGTAATATATGAATATTTAACTTAACATACATAAATTCAGACAGTAATCAATAAGATTAGTCACCTCAGTTCAACTTCTCACGGTACGAACCAACATTTTAGGTGTTCTTGGTGAAGGAATTCTTGTTAACGGTACTCACGATGTGGCAATGAAGATCAAGGACCAAGAGTCCTTAAGTACAGTTACATAGGTCCTGACCAAGTGACAATGGGGATCATAGTTATTTTGTAATTAATTGAATGTATGATTAAATGATCTTCTTTGTTAAGACATATTTTGTAAAGACTTGCTTTTAATTAATAAAAGTGTTATATACTCGTGAATTTTCGTACTCTTTGATGTCGAACAAAATGTGTCATCGATCAATGAGTCGTCATTGAGTTTGCGCATGCTTTTGCTGTGTTTTAATTATTTTTATTAAGTTTGCAAACATGAGTTTAATCTCATTTTATGGCTCAATTCCATCTAGCTGTGGTAATAAGAGTCACTAACTTAAAAACCCTTACAATTTAATAGACAAAATTGCAGTTTTTTATGTAGAAAAAAAATTCATAAACAATACTTGGCAATGTTATTCCCTGAAGCAGGTCGTTTCATGTATGGTTAGCACTTCTCTTTCCATTAATTCAAATGAGTTTCTAAAGAATTTACTAAGAATAAGAATAGCAAACTTATGTCCAAACATTTCTCTCTATAGATTATCTTTCCAATCAATTTATTTCTAATTCTATAGAGAAAATTAGCGTAAACTAGATACATTAATTACTCAATGAACTTAAAAAAAGAATCGTTTCTTATATTTAAGACCGGAGAGAGTAGTTTGCAGCAATGTCTTTGATATGAAACACAGAAATTCAAGCATTTGTCTAATTCTATCAAAAGACTATGCAAGATTTATTAGATGGATAAATCATGGATTTGGATATTTAAATCTTTCAGTTTAAAAATTTGTATCACTACTTTAAACAGGGACAAAGTGAGGTGTTAAACTTTAAAGTAATTTAAGTTTTAATCAACTTTTCATTTACATAATTTTGTAATCCTAGTATGAGGTGTTAAACTTTAACTAAACTACAATCTACAAAAGTATGTAAATAAAACATTGATTTATAGCCATATTCCATCATACTTGTGGAACACTTGCTTGCTTGAATCATTTGTGTTGGAAGCGATAAACGCATCTATTTATATACAAACTTCCCTCTATTGCTCAGAACCTCCCGATGTGGGACTTTTTTCACAATATCACCTCTTCAGTGCTTCAATTTGTAAAAGCTTTTGAAATTGTGAAATGTCAGTTAAAATAACTCCTGTAAACTTTAACCGTTAAGGATTGTGATGTGACACATTAATTGAATATCTAGCCTCTCAACATTGATATCACAACAATTTCACCATGCCAAAGACTACATATATGAAAAACCATATATTTGAAAACACATGTCTTGCCTATATATATATATTATATTTATTGATCATACATGTTCATGCTAACAATTGCTTGAATAGTTGTTGGCAGAAAAATTGGACAAAAAAAAACAATTTTGCTCTTTGATTTTACAAAACGTCGCAAAACATTCGAGAAAACACCATGTTCCCCAAAACAGGGGGCCAAAACTACAACTTATTCAATAAGATGACAAATATTTAACTAATTATGGTGTTAAGCAACTTTTCACCAAGTTAAATTTTCTTGCTTCTCTCAAAATATAAGAATCGTTAGAAAAATGAAACTATGACCAAAGGTTGATTTATAACCATTTGCTTGATTCTATGACATTATGAACTTGAAGAAGTAATAAACACTACTTTTTATATGTAAATAAATTTCCTCTCTATTGTTTAAAAGCTTCCAATGTGGGACTATTTTCACAATAGTACAAGAGCTTAAACTACATGGATAATGTTAATACATACTCAACTTTCAACGAGACCCTATTTTCATCTTTATTTTTTTGGAAAAATAGACTTCTCTTATCTTATTATTGTTAGATGTTGGAATTATTGTTTTTAGCATGCTGAATTGTGAATAGATGACTATAATTTAACTCAAAAAAGCTCCAATGTTGAATCAAGGTTCATACCAATCTTCATCCCTGACCTTGCTTCATCATCAATTATGTTCATCATCATCACTGTCTTGTTTAGATTATCTGCTCTTGAAGTTCCTGACACCACCATCTCTGGTGGGACCGGAACAGAAATCACAGCAAAAAAAAACTTTGCAAAGGCAGTTTCTAACACTTGTGACATCATACTAGACAACTTCCATCAAAATCAACCTCGAAGAGTACGTAAAAGGTTTGGAAGATGCCAAGAAACTTTCTTCTCTTTGGAGAGAAATTAGTGCTTGGAAACTAGTTTCATTGGGAAAAGGGATTTACGAGTTTCAGTTTTCCTCCATAGAAGACATGAGTCAGATTTGGGCAATTGGAACCTTCTACCTCAAACATGGGGTCTTGAGGCTTATCAAATGGTCAGCTGATTTCTGTCCATATACACAGAAATAGATACGTGCACAAGTTTGGATCCGCTTGACAGACTTACCACAAGAATACTGGCGTAAACGAATCTTGTTTGAATTTGCTTTGGGTGTAGGCACACCACTGGCAATTGATGAGGCTATGATGAACAGAATTTTTTAACATTATTCATGCATTCTTGTTGACATTGATTTATCGGAAAAATCTATGAAGATATCTTGGTGGAACACTGCATTTTTTTCCTTCTATGTTGAAGTTGTCTATGAGAAGATGCTTCGTATTGTCCAAACTGCAAAATAATTGGACATTCGATTTATAGATGTATCAAAATCTACGATGACATGTTCATCTGATTGAAAATACAAAGGATATCAAGGGAAAGAAGCCTTACGATATTAAAAAAGAAAAACTTGGTAGAAAAAACCAGAGGTAAAAATTGATCTTGAAAGCTTGTGCAATAAGCCATTGGGGTAAAAATCTCCAGAGGTTGTTAATTCTGAACATAAGATGGAAATATCTAGAGAGGATAAACATATAAAGTTGAATTCACCTCCACCTCCTGATGATGCTTTGAAGACACCTGAGCCTTAAATTTAAAGTTTTTATTGTAGATGGCCAGAAGGATTTAGAAGAAGCTTCTATGCAACATATGAATTCACATATATATTCCTCAGGTGCCTCTATCAAACTCTGTTGCTTCTACTGCAAGAGTTGATCAAGAACTTGTTCATGATAGCCGAGAGCATAATTTTTCACATGATTTCAATAATAGGGAACTTTATTCTAAAACTGATATGCTGATACGGGCTGCACATGATATGGTTTCAATTCCTACCTCATCACAACGTGAACACAAACTTTCTACCAAGGATATGGCAGAAATAAATGAAGAAGTTATGCAGCCTTCTATTCAACCTTTTAACTTCAATTTATAGCTCAACTCTAATGTTCAAAATATCTGAGAGTCTGTTAAGGAACACAATAGACAAAAGAAGAATAATCTCATAAAAATCTACAAGTGGTAACTACAGAAGCAGGTCAAGGGGTACTCACAAACACTCTAAATGAGTATATATGACTTTTGCAGCATATGACCTTTTTTGTGGCAGATTATGGCTTGATCAAGCATTTTGTTATATCTTTCCTACATTTTCAATCCTTTTAGAGAATGGATACTTAGTGTTTTAAACTCAGTTGATCATTGCCATTCTGTCATGTTCTAACTAGGTGGCCTTACGGTTCTTTTTAGGATTGATTTCCTAGAGATAGTTTTGGATTACCAAACTATTATTTCTTTCAATAATATTAGGTAAGTGCTATTGCACTTATCAAGTTTACCTATATAAATAAAAAATACTTTACTCCCCAACAATTTCTTTTAAATTAAATTATGTCAATAGTTGGACATAATTCAAATGTTTGGTGAACGAAAGAGGAGTCCAAGGAGGTCAACTTGCATTATCACTCATATATATAGTATATGAATATTTCATGTTGATTCATCTACCATGGACAAAATGTGTCATCGACCAATGAGTCATTAAGTTCGCATGCTTTTGCTCTGTTTTAATTGTTTTATTAAGTTTGCAAACACGAGTTGAATCGCATTTTATTGCTCAATTCCATCTAGTTATGGTAATAAGAGTCACTAACTTACAAACCCTTAAAATTTAATAGACAAAATTGCAGTTTTTTATATAGAAAAAAATTCATTAACAAAATTAAATAATAATACTTGGCAATGTTAGAGAAAAAACATGTAGAAAAAACCGGAAGAGAAGATTGTGAAGAATAAGGAGAAGAAATACACACATTAATTATAAAAATTCAATGCCTAGAAATAAATGGAAGTTGCAATAGTGACCAAGAGTTAAAAAATAGACTAAACACTTGATTTGATAGTGGATCACTTGCTTGAATTTTGAGGTATAATGAAATGGAGCTATCATTTTATATATAACCTTCCTCTCTATTGTTTAAAACTTTCTGATGTGGGACAAATTTCACATTTGATCTCAACCTTTGATCTCTTGCTGCTGAGGTGAAAATAAGAAAATCAAAACCTCAATAATCTGTCATATATAGCTTCAAAGTAAGTTAATGATAACTTCAAGTGGAGGAGGCATCAACAGTAGTTTTGTATGATCATACAAATTCAGAATTGAGAATCTAATCATCTATGCTTGATAATTAACATCTATCTAGCTTTTCCATTAAAGACTAACATATATAATGAACAATTTTAATCTATTAAGACTCCAAATGCAGTGAAGATAATTGACAAAAACAACCAACTCATCATACCAAATCCATTTTCTGTTTAGTATCTTATAAACCCTTTCTTCTAATTTTAAGAGCTTTTACCAACTCATCACCATCAATTTCCTGCATATTACCACTCACTTCAGTTTTTATCTCGTCTTCCATTGCTTTTACCTCGGCAAATAAATTGCTTTGTATTCTACAATAACATTCATACACATCATACAAAAACCACAAAGTGAAATCTCAACTCCAACGATTAAAACAATACATCATCAATTTACCTTTTATGATCCCATCCACTTTTGATTCCATTTTTAGTGTATGTTTGGTTATGTGGTGGCAAATTTTGATATTGAGTGAATTGATTTTGACTGAAATTGTGTTGAATGTAAAATGATTTTTGTTTGTGTGTAAAAATAAATTTTATAATCAAAAGTTACGAATTCTAACTTTATAGAATCAATTATGAATGCAAAATTAATTATACTAAAAAACAACCAGATATATCAAAATCAATAATCAATTTTAATCCCTTTAGAGGGGCCAAATTAGTTCCCAATTAACCGACATAAGTAAGCATAAGTTAATTGAGAGATTATTTTGAATGACATTTTACTCAAATGCATTGCATCTGTAAACTCACAAAATTAAAAAAAACTATTTTGAACAATGCTTCAATTTAACTATTCACACAAGAAATAAAACTTCTCTCTTAGATCCTAACATTTCCGGTAGACAACCCTAGAAAAATGAAAAAGTGAAAACAACAAAATGAAATTAACTAACTTGATTCAAAACAACACCACTAATAGACATTTTTAAAAGATGAGTGATATTTGTACAACTAAAATTAGACAACTTTACATTAACCAAAAAAAATAAAATTAGACAACTTTGATGACAACCAATTTTCTCCTCTTGTGATTGGACAAAAACAATAGAAAGAGAAAGAAGAAGGGAGAGAATAAAAAACACATGTGAATATGAGAGAGATGATTGTTTAAAGAGTTGTGAAAAATGGTTGTACAAATATCATTTTTCTTTTTAAAAATGCTAACAAGTGATAAAAAAGTTTAAAGTAGAAATTTGTTATTGGGATTTGTGTATTCAACACATTGAAACATTAAACAACTTTTCTACATGAAAATTATCAAATGTTTTCATTTTTAAATTCTTAACAAAATACTCTAAAGATACTCGTTAACAAGACCCTTCTAAATTTTAGGGTTAAATATGTTTTTGGTCCTTATAAATATGTCAACTTTTCGTTTTAGTCCCTTTAAAAAATTTCTTCAACTTTTAGTCCCTCAAAAAATTTCCATCTCCACTTTTGGTCCCTCCTTAAATGTAAATTGATATGTAGAATTCATTTGTTTGGATAATGTTTTGCAGAAAAATTCATAATATTATAAGAATCTCTTAAAAGAATAGAATTTTTTTAACAAAAAACATGATTTTAATATAAATTTTTATATTTTTTACGGTTAAAAATTCATATTTACTTTGTGTTTTGTTAAAAATTCTAATTTTTTCTGAAACAATTTCATTAAAAAGTACAAAAAATAACTTAAAAATACAGACCAAAAGTAGTGATTGAAAATTTTATATGAACTAAAACTGGAAGGAAAATTTTAGAGGTACTAAAACAAAAGGTTGATATATTTATTTTGACCAAAAACATATTTAACCCTAAATTTTATACATCTATTCAATATCTCTTTTTTGTTTTTCTTTCTATTTTGTCCTCTTTGTTTCAAAATGATTCATACACCCAATTTTATCTACATATGTTACACTTGGTTAATCAAATGCAAAGGTATGGTTAATTTAGTTAAATATTTGTTTAATTTAAATCACTTTAAAAAATGTGAATTTGTGGTTGATGTGTAGTTGAATTAACCACAATTTTAACCATAAATTATTTTTTTTAAAATTAAAAATGATAGTAATTAGTTGTCAAATTAATATTTACTTTTTCGTTTAAATTTAAACCATGACCTCCAACCATAAAACTCTTCCCTCAAACTAGTAGAACAACCCAAACCTCGACCATGAAGACATGTTACTCCAAACACAATGACAACAAGCAAAGCACTCAAACTATGTGCTATTTATACAATTTTAGAAAAGAAATTCTTCAATACACTCTAAATAAAATAAAAAATCTTCAATCCATAAATAAAACTAATTTATATTATAAAAAATATATGTTTATTAAACTCTTAAATAATCAAACGTTAATAATTAATTTTGATCAACGGTTGAAAGTGATATATAAATTTATTGTCTCACCCACTTTCAATATGATTACCTCCTTTATTACATAATAATATAATTTTTTTAAACTTACCGGTAATACTTAACTTTTTTAGCGAATTAAATACTCAAGATTAACATCTAAAAAGATATAGAAAATTTGAAAGCCAGTATAAATGTGTCGAGTTTTGTGGACTTCTTAAACCCATACATAGACTACCCAAACTTGAAACACAAGAAAAACAGTTAATGAGTCAAACTTGACGGTTTGAGACAAATTCCTTTTCCTGTTCTCCAAGAATATATCAAATCACTTTTGATTATCATTGATAGATTTCAAACTAAGTAACTAGACATGGCTACGGTAGGGTATAAATTCGCAGAAGTGTACGTGATGCAGAAGATGAACAGGGAAAAAATGAAGAAAATTGAGAAAGAAGATGTGAAGAAGATTGATACAATCAAAACAGGTTCTATGGACAAAAAATCAAGTGGGTGTTTCTCTTGGCTTTCCAAGAGACAACACAAGAAAATTTCTCGGATATCAGATTCAAATGACCAAGAAGCTCAAGTTATTTCCCTTTCCTAATTATTGCAGGATTTAGTTAGGATATATTGATTTTTTGTTACAAAGTTCACTTCATTTTTTTCAAAGAAGACATTGATGTAAATGTAATCAAGAGGTGAGGTGATTATTGTTAGTTTTCATCTTAAGTTTTTATTTGAAAAATAGACCTCTCTTATCTTATTATTGCTAGTTGTTGGAATTATTTCTTTTTAATATTAGCGTACCGAATAAAATATTAGAACGTACCACAAACTTAAGATAGTTTGCAGCAATCGATCAGCCTTTGATTCTTCCAAGAGATGAAACAGAAAAATTCAAAACATTTGTCTCATTATGTCAAAAAAACAATGCAGGATTTATTACATGGATTTTATTTATTTTGATAAGATACGGATCAGATATTAGCGTTAATATGCTGAACCAGATACACAAAGTTCAGGAGATAAAATCATGTCTAGATTACAAACAATACAACTCTGAGAAGACAAGACTACATTAGTACAATGTCAAAGGGTTTTGTTCACTCTTTGGGAAAGGCTTAAAGCTGGTGATCGGTTTTTGTAGCATAACGCTCCTCCTCCTTATAATAGTCATTGAAACCAACAATATCCTTAATTTCTTCAAAAGAGGGTATGCTTTCAGGAGGAGGAACACCACCTCCCTTAATGGCACTGAGTGCACCCTGCAAATTCAGTCAATGCAGCAATATGTTAATTATAAAATCCAAGTGATACTTTAACTAAAAATATTCAAAAATAGGTTGAGATGGGATTTAAGAATCAACAATGCTAGTTTTTGGCAAGCAGAAAATAATACTTCAGAAATAACCACTAATCTTCACTCAATTACACCAAAAAGATCTTGAATCCGAAGTGTAGGTGCTGTAACTTGTGTAAAACAGAAATTCACAAGAGTTCAACACAACCCTGGTGTTGGGCTTAAAATGGTGTTTTGCAAGAAAGGTAAAGATGTAATTCATGTAAAACAGCTATTCGCACAGACAGTTGTGTATTACTATCTCTCTTAGCATGTCCTATACTATTATCATTTATCAAAGGGAACATTAAAGAGAAAGTATAGAAAGACATGTGAATTGTTACCTGCATTGCTCGTATGGAAACACCCATCAAAGAAAGTGGATAAACGGCAAGTTTATAACCAACTTGATCAAGTTCCTGAGGATTAAGAATCGGTGTTTTCCCTCCTCCTTCAAGCATATTTGCCTGCAAACATTCATAAACACGAAGAGTACAACGCAACAAGTCAAACAAGATGTATATTTCTTTAACAGTAAATACTCAAGTTAGTCTTGAAATTGAAGGACCTTTTCAACATAGTTTTCTAGATTTTTCAATATTCTAAAACGATCCCTGGAATTGCAAATTGATGATCAAGTTCGTCTCCATGTTGGAATCTATTATCATCTGCATCTCTGGCATTATTCACTTAGTTTCAAATTCATCATCGACATTACCAACTTAATGTCATTATAGTTTTTGCAAATACCAACAGAGGAACTAACCTGATTAGTAATTTGCAATTTCAACAATCATTTCAGAATATTGATAATATGAAAGACTAAGTTGATACAGTCCTACAATTTCAAACATTAGTATTTACTCATTTATTAATTTATACACCAACATGATTACACAATACACACAAACGCACCAGTTTAGGAACATGAGGAGCAACTTGACAAAAAGCTTTCATCTCTTCAACAGAACCAAGTGCATCTATAAAACAAACATCAGCTCCAGCATCGGCAAAAAGCTTTGTTCTCACCAGTGCCTCTTCAAGAGACACACCTTGGCGTGCATCACTGCGAGCCACAATCACAATATCAGATCCACTTTCAGTTCTAGCATCAACTGCCGCTTTAATCCTCATAACTGCCTCCTCTCTCGACACCACTTTCCTCCCGCGTGTGTGCCCACACGCTTTCGGTGACATCTACATCCCAACATATACATATGTATAAATATATATTAACAATACATTACACAACAGTGATCAACGAATTTGGCTTCTCCAAAGTGAGTACTTGGAGGAGCGACATTCTTAATCAAAATCCTCTTCAACCGTTATATGGTGCAAAGGAACATAAAAAGTTTAATTTAGAGAAAGAAAGAGTGAATAGACAAATTGATTCTCAAAATTGTTAACATTAGACCAAAATAGTTTTTGAGTTTTACGAATTGAAAAAGGTTGTAAAGTACAGGTCAAAACAGTCCCTCTGTAAAATATATTAGGAACTAAGATGTCAGATGTTAGTTGAATTTGTGGCCTCTCAACGTTGATCTCATATCAATGTCACCATATTAAAGACTAATTTGTCTATGAAATTTAGGTTTCTTATGACTAAGTTGCTGGTAACTAGTCCATGCACAATTGTAACTATTGATAAAGGAAATATACGCTGGCAGAAGACAAATTAGTCCCTATTGAGCTGACATTGACGTAGGATCATCTAGTTGTGTCATGCCATATACGCTGGCAGAAGTTAATACTATATTGAACAACTGCCATTTTACAATTTTGGGGATGTATTTGCCAATTCGCAAAATTAAAACACTATTTTGACCAATGCTACAGTTTACCTGTTCCCTCAAGAAATAAAACCCCTCTCTCAGACACTGACACGTCGACACAACTAATAATTTGAAAAAATCACATAATTCAGTGTAATTACAAGTGTCGGTGTCAGACACGAAACGTGTCCAACACTGAGACACGCCTAATCCGAGGAGTGTCCGTGCTTCATAGCTACCAACTAACTACTACATTCTTAATTACAAATGTTTCATAGACACCTAATATTTGTTTACATCGGTCACATCTGGTTAATCAGATGCAAAATTGTGGTTAACTCAATGAAATATATAGTTAATTTAGACAGCTTTAAAATTTGTGAAACTATGGTTAACATGTATTTGATCCTAAATTGAATTGTCTACTAGTTTAGTGAAAAAGGGTGTGTAGATATCAATATTCTTAGACAGAGTTTAACTAACATCATTAATCAATCACTCAATTACCTGATCCTCAAGAAGGATTCCAGCAAAACCAGCATCAATAAAACCCTTAACAGTCCTCTTAACATTCATGGCATTACCATAGCCATTATCAGCATCACCAATAACAGGAATTTTCACAGCTTGAGTAACAAGACGACCTTGATCGATGATTTCACCGTAAGAGATGAAACCAGCATCAGGAAGACCTAAGCGAGTGGCTGAGATTGAGAATCCACTTGTAATGCAGTAAGAGAAACCGGCGGATTCGATGAGTTTGGCGCTGAGTGCGTCGAAACAGGCGGGACCTTGATGGCAGCCTGGGGTTGATATGATTCTGCGAAGTACGGTTGCTGGTGACTCTCTTGCGTTCGCCATTGATGAATCAATCTTTTTGCTTGATCACTGTATGTGGACTTGTGAGAGTTAGTCTTACCCACTACTTTATAGACGGTACAGAACCGGTGTGGCTACTCATTCAAAGTAATTATCTAATAGGTCTTTACACGGGTCGTTTTCGGTTTTTCTCTTAGTAAAATTATTTTTTTGATTTACTGTAAAATAATTTTGTTTTGATTTACTCTCCTAATAGGCCAAACAAAAACCTATTTTATTTTATTTTTTAAGAAATTTTCGTTTTTGTTTGGCCTATTAAGGGGGTAAATCAAAACAAAAATATTTTACAGGGGTAAATCAAAAAAATAATTTGGCTTAAATGCACTTTTGGCCCCCTATGTTTACCAGCGTAGCGATTTTGGCCCCCTAACAAAAAAAAAATGCAATTTTAACCCCCTAATTTTGTCATGTTTAGGGAAATATGCTCTTTTGGCCCCTTATTTGGGACACGTGGCGGCTTCTCAGCATAGTTGCGAAAAT
>Ga0315915_1001776_pt1 | contig 26583 bp, 15 predicted proteins | sample MpolbnodulesMG_FD_207738 | JGI IMG/M metagenome (GOLD analysis project Ga0315915, IMG submission 207738) | Medicago polymorpha root nodule microbial communities from Los Angeles, California, United States - branched nodules | ecosystem: Host-associated > Plants > Roots > Nodule | place: USA...
AAAGGCTTTGTAATGCTAAGTTGAAAGTATGCAGTATGTGGTGAATTCAACAAAATCAGTTTTTTTTCAATGTTCATCCACCAGTGGAAGTATAGTATAAAAAGTCAAGTTTCCACTCAAAATCCTGCAACAGTATAATTTATAACATACCACCTCTAGAACACCACCAACACGTCATCGTCGTTGCCACGGATGGTTTCATCGTTGAACTCGAGAACGGAAAGTGAATAAGAGAGTGGGGCCCATCTTTTGGAAAGAAGGGATGTGGAGAAAGCTTGTTTGGTTGGGAGAAAGGAGAGAATGTTGGAAAGCAACTCATCAGGTAAATTACTGATCCTGTCTACGGAGACTGTCTTCTTCATGTTCAAGGGTTTTTGGACTCAGAGAAGGAAAAAGACAGTACTCAAGGGTTTTGCAAAAGCGTGATGTGATTACCTATTTTTGTTTTTGAGGTTATTGGTGATCATTTAAACTAGTTTTAGGGCTAGTTTGTTTTAGATTTAAAAAAAAATGGATTTTTGTTTGTACTTTTTAAAATAGATTTTTTGGAAATTTACTTAAAAATAGTAGAAATTATTTCAAACTCATTTGGTATAAGTTAAAAAAGGGATTTTAAAATTCAGTAACTTAAATATTCATTGTTCGGGATTTTACATAGTAAAAATCACATATTTTTCAAAATGAGATCTTTAAAAAATATTTTTATGAAATAGTTTTTTTTTTTTATCAAGATTTTTTTCAAAATTTTAGTATCAAAAAAAAATATAACCAAATGATGAAATACTTCAAATGACATTCTAAGATAAGTTATTCAAACGAATTTTTAATTTGAAAATTTCTTTGTTAAGAAAGTTATAATAAAAACGTATTACACTACAAAAATTTATTTTAAAAAAAACTACAACAAACGGGCCGTTAATCTCACGACCAATAAATCCATTATTTTATAAATTTTTCTTTCAATTGCAGTTTTTTCTTGTTTCTTTCTTCCCATCAACAAGAAAAATCAAGGCTAAACTGCACTTTTTGACGCCCTAAGTTTTAAAATGTTGCGATTTTGGCCCCCTATTAAAAAAAGAAAAATGCTACATTTCCCGAAAACTATTATCACGGTATTATCCCGATGGTGTAAGGTAACCATGTGGGACCATGTGGGCACCACCTTTGTTTTTCAATAACCCCACGTATTCCTGTAAACAAAACAAATCCAACGGTGCACAAACGTCGGGAATCTTTCGGGATAATTTGTTTCTCGATAAATAGCACCTCTGTTAAAAAAATGGCAAAAGTGACCCCCATGTTTAGGGAAATATGCTCTTTTGACCTCCTAACCAAGGGAAATATGATATTTTAACCACTTATCTTCTCAAAAAGTTGCAATTATGGTCACTATTTTGGGACACGTGGCGTCTTCTCAACAATTTTGGGACAAAGGGGACCAAAATTGCCATTTTTTTAATAGGGGGCCAAAATCGCAACATTTTAAAACTTAGGGGCCAAAATCAATGGTTTTAAGGCATTCAAGACAAAAGAACGATAGAAAAAGGGGCGAAAAACTGAAAAATTTGCATTGTCGGCACTGCCTCGTGTACCCCACACATGGGACCATGCACCCCTATGCATGAGGCAACATTCCTTGCTGTCCCATGCGCCCATGTTCCTCACTTCATGCGCCCTGCGCATGGGTGACGGCCAAGTGGTGCCTTTTGCTTGTTTTCCAAGCTATTTTCAATGGAAAACCCTATTTCTTTCTCTTAACCCCTAAATAATCATCTACTATAAATAGACACACTTGCACATGAAGATATTCACAAAATAGGTGCTCTATTATACGCACTAACCATCATTTAATCGTATCATTTCTTCTTGAGTCGTATCATCAAACTCTCTGACTCTCTCTGAATCGATTCACTGTTATCTTGAATCGATTCAAACATCCATCTGGGCAACTGCACACACTTTTATTAATTCATAAAATCATTGAGCAAGATAGTGGTCCAACGAGGTCTAGCATGAGGAGCTTCAAGGCAAAGGATCTTCATCCTCTTCATGTTATCCCTAGGCTATGCTTTTCAATTGTTTCGCAAGGATGTTGGTTGTCATGTGCAACTAAAAATCTTTGATTAGGGTTCCACGATGAATCCCTTCTTAATCGTTGGATTCAATTAATAAAGTTTTTCATTCAGTTTATGTTTTGATTGTAAGATTTAATTTGTATATGTCTTGCCTCTAATGCTTTTTCAATTGAGAATCAGAATAGATAATCTTGAAAACAGTTCAATAGATTGATTATAGGATTGGCAAACCTACTTCTGTCTAATCCTGACGATAGTAAATTACTTATTTTCTTAATTAAATTCTTTTAATGGAATCTAAGTATGAATTTAGGGTTTTGACATATCTTAAGGGAATCCCACAATTGTAACTAGTTTAACTGTGGGGAAATTAAACTAAACTTCCATTGATACATCACGGAGTCTTAACGCTACTTTCTTAAATCAAAATAGACAGGACATAAACTAATGATTTACCGAGTTAATTCCAACAAATACGGAAGGGGGGATTCAAGGATTTCCCAGAGTACAAGATTGAAGTATTGCATGCAAGCTTGAGATTCGAAGACCTTGGGATTATCCGATTTCAAGAGAGCTTGAAGATTGGATGCTTTGTGAGAGTGCTTAGGATAGAAAATTTGTATTAAGTATTGAAGGAATCTATGTAATCATACAATATTAAACATTTTTAACATCATAGTGGCAGCCTGTGGAAGAGGTGTTTTTTTCTACAAAGAGTTGATGTACTCTTAGCAAGGATGAAAAAAGGGAACCACTATAAATCTCGGTGTTCTTCTTTCCCCTAACTCTTTAACTTTAATACAATTAATTTGTTATATAATTAGCTTAATTACCTTATGATTGCGATTGAATATTTACCTAAAACCTAATTTTTATTAATGCTTGTTGAGATCAATTCAATACAAATTCAATCATCTTGCATATAGGTTATCAACTTGTTAGTAATCATATATCAAATTTGTCAATCTCTTGTGGTAGTGATTTCTTGCTTAAGATTAGATTTGGTTTGAAATAGTTAAGTGTTTTGTGGATTATCTAGAGTAATAATAATAGATTGCATTATTGCAATTCAAGTTTGAATCTCTCGTTCAAATTGAATTGTCTTTTATGCATTGCTTATCCTTTTATCGTTTGTATTCATCATACGATTTTGAATAGTCATTCGCTTTCAGAAGGACTTTCAAAACCGCACTTTAGAAACAATTTTAAACGGGAAAAACTATTCACCACCGCCCCAGGTTATTGGTTCCTGCACCATATTGACCGCAAGTTCTTCGGTATTTTCTTCTTTAAATGAAGATAATGGCTAAATTTGTTTCTCCTAAGGGTAACAAAGATAAAAGTTTAGATTCTTACGTGAATTTTATTTTTAATCGCGTTGGAGAAGATGAAGATATTAATTTAGCTTTTAATGGAGATGAATAATTTGAGGAGAGGAAGAAATGTTGAAACTGGAAAAGAAAGTATGGTTTGAACGCGCAAAGATCATAGATCTGAAGCATTAACACGTTGGTGCATAGAAGTCAGAACTGATACATGACTCACTCAATTCATGTTTTAATCTCAATCATTCCATTTAATGTGAGGGCTACAATTTATTTCTATTGTTCTCATATCATTCTCACTTGTTATATATATAACATATAAATTGAGTGATTAAACAGAACGTAAAAAACCTATAAAAGTATCCGAAGATAATTTGTATTATTAAAATTGTAGAAAATAAAGAATGGACGAATTATAGGAAAGTTTAATGCATTAGAGAATAACATTTGTGAATTGTTGTAATAAATATAACTTTACTTTAATATATATATATATTAATAATAATTGTTATTATAATAGTAATAATTCCCTCAAAAAATTATAATAATAAAATTATGGCTTAAATATTGCACTCGTCCCTGCAAATATGCCTCGTTTAAGTTTTGGTCCCTGTAAAAAAAAAAATTGTTTTTGGTCCCTGCAAAATTTTTTGTTTTTTAAAATAGTCCCTGATCCCATTTTTGTGATGATTTGTATACGTGGCACATGATGACTGGACCCATTTTGTAGTTTTTGGTCCCTGCAAAATATTTTGTTTTTTAAACAAGTCCCTGCAAAAAATTTTGTTTCTGAAAATAGTCCCTGGAGGGACTATTTTAAAAAACAAAAAATTTTGCAAGGACCAAAAACAAAATTTTTTTTTGCAAGACTTAAACGAGGCATATTTGCAGGGACCAGTACCATATTTTAGCCTAAAATTATTTATAAAAACTTTGAGATACAAAACTGCTGCATTACACACCCCAACAAAACAATCGTGCAACATATATTATTAGATACGAGAAAGAAAAAGAAAGAGATGAGGCCGCATCAACTCTCACCTTCAAAGAGCATATTATTTTCTGCTTATTCTATCAAAAAATAGACAAATAAAATCTAAATTATAAAGTAAATCCAATAGAGAAACTGTTTGTCATTGATACGAGTTTACTAATAGATTTAAATAAAGTGCACACAGTAAATATCATTCTTTTATATTTAGAAACATTATATCCACCTGTATGCGTGTCACCCTCTCAATTTTTCTACACACTGCTTCTAAATCACATTTACCAACCACTCTTATGGCATCACCTTCCACACTGTAATTCCTAATTATTCCTGAAACATTTTAAATAAATGGACTTGGTAAGGAACAGAGTAAAGTACAAAAGCAAGAGCAACTCTTCTACTTGGATGTTTAAATAGGTTCCACACAAACACATCATTCATTTTATAAAATTTTAGCGTTATTTATCTTATTCGGTTGTAACACATACGTCCTTTGTCTATCTCGTTTAGGTCCATTATCTTCTTGGGATTTTGATTCAAGAAAGAAGATAATGAAGATCAAGATGATGAACATTTCTTTTTGGGAACGGATGAAGATTATTAACATGTTCATGTGGTTTATGAATTTCTTTATTTTGATAGATAAAGGATATAAACAAGGACAAAACAAAATATAAAGAACGGATGTGCTATAACTAAATAAGATGAAGATTCCCTAGTGTAATTATTCTTAAAACAATTTATTAGGGTTTAAAAATATGAAGAAAGAAAGGGTCGTATTGGCACCTTTTGTTGGAACAATATTTAAAAACAGTTCAAAACGTTTTTCAGCCGACGAAGGAATTACTGGGATGTGTAGTGCTCTAGATCGCTTTATTTAAGACATTTTGTGACAATAGAATTGAGGAATAGGAGTTTTGTTTATAAGAGCAACACATATTGTAGTTTTGTCAAGATAGGTTATAAAACCAATGGTTGGGATCCTTTAACCGTTACAAAATCAACGTTGTGATCTTCCCTTATTAAAGAGCAACACATATTGTAGTTTACAAAGTGAGGGCGCACACATGCATGTGTTCAACGCGTGTTGGTGTGTGTCAACCACAATCTAACGTGTGCAAAACTATTATGTGTATCTAAACCAAAAGTTCCAAAAAAATAAGTAATTTAATTTCAGGTATCGGATCATTAAAAAATAATACAACACCATGGTCCAGACTCGATCAGACAACGACAACGGTGTCGTGCGCATGGTAGTCATGTTGATTGTGTCATCACTCATTTACAAAATTGTGTACCCCGAAGAGGGAACACCCTTCGATATAAACATTAGTGGTGTGTGTAAACTCTCCTATGTATGACATAGGAAATTTTCAATTCACACAAAAACACATATAGTGTTCAACAACCTTCTCTATAGGCACCTAGAACTTTAACTCCATGGTATGGATGTTTATTAAACTTGATGTTAAATAGATGAAGTATCTATCGTTGTGGATACTCTAAGTTGTTTGCTTAATTACAATATAGCGGGTGAATAAATATTAAGTTCTTGCTTGGCGGCTTTTATGTAATCGATTACCCACATCTCACAATTTAATTACGCGAAGGATCCTTCAACCAAACACTCATTATTGTTCAGGTGGTTGCGGTTCTTCGGAGGATATTATCACTTCTTCTTGACTTGTGACTTCTATGGAGAAATTTGGTATGATACTTTCAAGTGGCTAGGTATTGTTACGGTCAAACCAGCCCATATAAAAGACCATTTACTTCAATTATGATCGCTAGGAGGTTTTTCAAAAAACATATGTAATGTTTTCTACTAGATCTGGCTCTCTTGTACTTGGATTGTTTGGCGTGACAGGAATGCCATAATTTTTCAACAACAGGGGACACTATTCATCATCTTTTGGACATAATTAAGCTGCAATAATCCTTCTGTTGGTTGAAGGCAATCACCCTACTTTTGTTTTCAATTACCAACTGTGGTGGCGTAATCCTATCTTTTGCTCGGGAGTTCACCTTTAGCTTCATTTGCTTTTTTGTTCGTTTTCTGCCGCTTGTTACGCAGTTTTTTACATTGTTTTTCCTTTGGTTCATTGTTGTAATAACTTCTATTCCTTCTTAGTTCTCTTCTCGCACATCTTGTGCTAGAAAGAGTAAGATGTTTGGTTATAAATGGGATATGCAATATTTTCATTCAATAAAGAAAAGTAAATTTATCTAGACAAAAAAAATAACAGTAAATTTATCTAATTTTTTATAGTTTGATCTGTCAGCTAGGAACGTAGTTAGTTCCTCCATTCTTCCTCCATCAAATGCAAGCATGGCCTCCGTCTACAATATTAAATAAGGAATATATGTAGTATTCAATTTTCCATTCAACACACATACATTAATAAGTAGAAAACACTAAACTTTAATAGAATTTATTTTAGTCACAGCCAACCAATTATAACATAAAGTAGATTATTCCTCATACATATTTTTTATTTACCTATTGTTTGTGAACATAATATTTTCTAAAGTCAAATATTGTGCATAGATATAATTCTTAAAAAATTGAGTTAATGTGTTTAACAAATTGCAAAAACAAAACTTAGAAACTTGTTAAAAACATATGACATGTTCTTATTTTTATTTTTTTTGGTAAAAAACCATGTCCTATATTTGAAATAAAACTATCTTATTATTGCTTACATTTCTTTCTTTTTTTAGAGTTCTAATTTTAATCATTAAATAAAATAAGGGGAAGAACGATATACCTCCCTTTTTCTGATCCTTAAATTGAAACAAGTCATACTCGTGATCATTTCTTCAGCTCCTCCTCTTTTCTGATGAATATGATTGTGCAATCTAGTTATCCAATTGATATATATTCTGTTAGGGCATTAGATGACACATGGCCTTTTTCTAGGATTAAAACTTCAGAAAGTATATATGAAAAAATATAATTTAAGCAAATCATAGTTAAATAAATATTTCAATTCTCTGACAAAAAAACTTGAAAATATTTCAAATATGTTGAAATCAAATATATTTTCATTTAGAACTTTATTTGTAAATATACTTAACTACAATATGTATTATGATGTGTTACATGATACGAAATATATACATAATTACAAATATGCCAAGCTTGGTGAAGCAACAAGTTAGGGCATACAAATATAATACGTGATGTGAGTACCAACTTATTGTTGTTTTAGAAAATATTTGTGGATTGATGAACAGAATTAGTAGAAAATATCAACCAAGAAAAATAAAAGACATGGAAGATTCATATGTGGTCTATGAAACACTGATACAGACAAGGACAATGACATGTCGACACCGTTAATAATTTGAAAAAATAACATAATTCAGTATAATTATATGTGCCGGTGTCGGTGTCGTGTCGGTGTGGCAGCACATGTCCAATACCGAGACACACCTAACCGGAAGAGTTTTCGAGCTTTATAGTATGCGGTGGTTTGCAGTTTTGGGACTTATCCTTGTTAACGATTTCTACTGTATATCGAAAATAGGAACACTAGTTGTAAAAATGATAATAAACAAGGGTTTTTCTAAATCAACATGTCTTACAAGTGACAACCAGAATATGAATTAAACCCTATTAAATTGCAGTGGCATAAACTATTTACATGCAAAAGAAACACTGCTAGGTATGAAAATAATCTGTAAAACAAAAGGTACACAAAAAACAGTAAACTAGAAAGAAAAGAAAAACAAAGGTCATTAGAAAATTTAGAAGAAACGCATACCGACTTTTCTTTCTTCCCTCCAATGTTTTGCGGCTCCCTTGCAATTACGTAAACCCTTTTTTTTTCAATGACCTAAACGGCTAAACCCTTTATGCATATATTAAAAGGAAAAAACTCAGGTACAATTCCTTAGGTACTTTTTGTATGATTCTTAACTAAATTCACCATGATTTCCTTAAATCCATAATTCTCTCAAAATTTGTTATCTCCAAAAAAGTTATATTTTTAGAAACAAATCTACATTATTATTTTTATTTTTTTTGAAAGATAAATCTACATTATTGTTAATTAGGGTAGATAGAAAATATATTGTATTTTCTCTTAAAAATGATTGTCTTTTTTACAGAATAAAAAAATTGTCTTAACGGGACAAAAATCTGATTGTTAGATTAAAATAATTTAATTAAAAATAATAAAATCAAATTCATTTCTAATCAGTACAAAAATTTCATTTATAATTAAATTTCTGAATTAATTTTACTTTTTATTTATAAATAAAATAAATCATTCTAGTTTCAAAAACATGCCAAACACATTATTGTTCTTCTGTGCTATTTTTTATTTATTAAATTATTCAAAATTTCAGAACAAATTGATTCATTGAAAATCTGCTATCAATATAATCATTTCAAATGTCTCCTTATCCGGTAACAATTCTAAAAGAACATTTACAATGTCAATGTATGAATTCACTATTTTGAAAGCCTGCAAGGTTGATATCCATCCTCCAAAAGTCCCTATCATCAAGGAAGTAATATGGATCCTCTCCATTTCAAGGCTAGTTTAAAGTAAACACAGATGGAGCAGCTATGAAGAATCCTGACAAAGAATCTATTGGGGGTATTTTTCAAAGATGCTAATGGAGTTTGTACTGCTTGCTTTGCTCGGTATTTAGATCATGGTGATGCATTGCTTGTCGAGCTGAATGATGCAAAGATAGCAATAGCAACTTCAAAAGGATACAATAATCTATGGTTAATATCTGACTCTCAACTTGTCCTTCTAGCTTTCAAATCAATCAGTGTGGTTCCTTGGCGTCTCAGGAACTGGTGGCTTAACTGTTTACTTCAAACTAGGAATATAGGTTTTTTGCTACTCATATATACAGGGTAGAGAATTTTTGTGCACTTTGGTCTATCCCATTTCTTTTCTTCTTTGGCTTTGTGAATAGATTTACCCGACTTTATCCGAATGGAGTATAATGGAAATAGGTTAGGAATGCCTAATTTCAAGCTTTTAAAATAGTGAATTCATACATTGAGATGAATATTTTGAAACTCTCCGGTACATCAATGAGTCAAGCAAATCGTCTTATATGTAAGATTGAAATATGTTTTTTTTTATTTGTATACCTTTTTATTTTTATTTGTATACCCCAAACATTTTTTATTCGGAGTTGTGCCTAAGTGTTTCTTTGATGAGTCATCTCTCCTTAGAGAATAAGCTAGAACTTTCCTAGTTTCACAAACCTCCTTAGTGTTGTCAGTTGAGTTTGCAATTCAAGTTATAGTGTTTCCCATCAGAAACACTGCAATTGTAACCTCTAAAGAGTAGGAAAGTCTCCCTGTTCGTTCAAACAAAATCCTCCATTGAAAGTAGTAATCATTTCTCAATCTTATGTAGCTGATTCGTATCATTTCTCAATCTTATATAGTTGATTCGTTGTTGATTTCTTTTAGTCCATTTGTTATGGATTAAAAAAAAGTTATATTAATGTTTAGAGATTTAAAAAAAGTGACAATAATTGATAGAATTGATTTGGATGAAAAGTGAGTTGAATGTAAAGTGATTTATGTTTGGACACTTTTTATAAAAAATGTTGTTTGGGTAATTTATATCAAAATTGCTTTTATAGGAGTAAATTACCAAAAAAAAAGTCATCACGCCACTCACTATAATGTTGGATGGTAAAAAAAATTCCTGCCAACACTAATTTTTTTAATTAAAAGATAAAAATAAAATTAAATCATGTGTCCTCACTAGTCACTACCCATTCTCCAGTTCTCCAGAACCTTCCAATTGATTTTACCATATCTGCTACAATCTCAAAACTTTTCTCCCTTCTACCATTCCTTCCTCATTCTCTTATTTCTCAAATTTATTCTTCCATTCTATCAATTCTCTTTACCCATCTATCATTCTTCATATCCATTTTCGTTCATCAAAATGAATTCCATCTCGATGATGTTTCTACAATGGAGAAAGGAAACATGCAACAATTGCAGAGGTAGATCTGGGTGATGTGGTGCAGATTAGTGAGTCCTAGTAAGGAATAAAATGAATTCTGAAATGGTAACCCAACAACAAAATGAGGATCGAATTTGGATTCACCGTAGACTGTTCCCAACCACCAATGTGCCGACTATGATAATCTACAGAATTCCCAACTGCATGCAATTCAAATCCTCTCAAACACATGCACCGTATGTAACAGAGTTAGACCAAGGATCATGATCACATTTTGAAAATCATGGGACATAAGAACTACTTTTAGAGACTAAAATGGAACATTACCTTATTTCAAAGGACTAAGAACAAAACATATTTAACATGTCATAAATTACATAAAGATAATCTCCATCATCTTTATTCCTAATATGTGTGTGAATGACAAAAACCTATGATAATTCATAATTCTAAAAATACTCCGTTATGAAATTAAAACATATCCGTAATGTTAGAATCACAAAAACAAGGACCTATGATAATTGCAAAGAACTTTGCCACAGAATACAAGCAGATTGCTTTGTAGCCTGAGGTAACATTAGTCCCATAAAGGTCTCCTACCATAGCCCCAAAAAAGTGGTTGTTGGTAAACAAGGCATAATTTGGGGAGTGTTCAACAAGGCATCATCGTCAAACCCCAAATATGGTATACAAAATTTATATAAAAATATTTATGGGCGCTATATTCCATAACAAGGTTAACAACAGCCTTACTCCACGTTGTCACCAGATCTACGATATGGCATGAATCTATGGTCCTTTGCAGCATTTCTCTTCCTCTTTTTCTCAATATATGATTCAAGATTTCCGGACGACTGAAAATAGTAAATAGATAAAATTAAGGGAAAAGAAAAACAGTATGACATAATGCAATGGAGGTAAAATGAAGGGGGCACGTAGAGATGTTCTAAGATGCATACCTTCAGATGATTATATTTATCAACAAGCCTTTGCTTCCTGATTTCGGCTGAAAAACAAACAAAAAAATGTCATTATCGATAGTTGGAATTTTATTTTATTTAAAATTTATTTGTTTGATGTGTTTTCAGTTCATTTGTTTGATACCATTTAACCTTCATATTCAAAGAACTGTATCATCCATATAATTATTTCCCCATATAAACATGTGAATGAGAGATGTAGTAAAGAATGAGTATACCAACAATATAGTCCATTCTTTTAAATGAATAAATTAAATCAGTGTCGTATTAATTTCCCTCATGTGGAAGGGGAAAGGGAATCAGAACATTAGAATTTTAGCGCTATTAGTGGACTAGAATTTTAAATAAGACTACCATAAAATTTCAAAAAAAAAAAGAATAAACTATTAATCTTATTAGCTAAATAGATTAAGTAAAAACAATAGATTATGAGGAAAGGCCAAGTTTCCTAGTAGAATAAAATATCATTTAATTATAAGCTTTTTAGATAGTATCGAAACTAAAGGGTACAATCCAAGAACTGGTCCCGTAAAATTCCTATTTAGTAGGGAGCACAAGATAGAAGTCCTAAAAAAAATAGTCCTTACAACCACCCTAAAGATCATTTTTAGGTTTATTCCTAGGAGTATGGGCACTAATAAAATATTATAATGTGCTATTGCCAGGTTTCACTTAAAAGTATGGTGTTCGCATCCCTTCTAGGACAGTTAGTAACAATGCCCAAAAGGAATAGAGTAATGAGTAATGTGAATGACCAATGTAGAAAAAGAACACAAATTTATTTATTGTGCAGGAATAGGGACAGAAATCTACAAGAGTAGTCCAAGGAGAAACTGGATTAACCAGTCCAAAACTCAATTATTCCAATACACACCTTCCTCTTCATTTAGAGGTACTCCCTCTGGCATGAAATATAAGCAAAAGTGGTTGTTGAAAAGTCAATGTATGTGGTTAAAAATTTAGTCCACAATACATACATCAACATTTCAACTACTTTTTTTGCTTATATTTCATTCCAGAAGGAGTAACTATAGAATGAAAAAAATCTGACAAACTGTTAACTAAGTAACAAAACTTCAGTTAGTTTCCCAACGGGATAGCAACTAATTAATATCCCCCACTATAACTTATATTTCTGTTTCCTCCTAAATTAAACCGACAAGGTCTTCTTACTCCTAGTCCTAGAGGATGGCTCACCTTCATGTCTAACACATCAAGTAGTACTGTTTTCATGAGCTAAAATATATTTACAGATTACAAACATCAACACTATTGACCATACTACCACTAATATCACCAGTGCGCTACAAGCGAAAAGGGAATTCAGATATTTTAATTGAAATTAATTAATGTTTACAAGAGTTATTCTAATCTTGCAATATTGACTCCGCATAATCAATGTCTCATATTTTGGGTTCAGCAAAGAACTTCTCTTCAAAGTTCAGATAAAGCTAATAAAATTAACATAAGCAGAGATTGTACTTCTAACATATCGGAAGTGATAGAAAAGGGAGATAAAATTATGTTGAAGGAAGAGAAGACTTACATTTCTTGAGATAAAAGGGACGTTTTCCCTGCTTTGCTGCTTCTCTCTCTTTTTTCTTGTGCTTAGCCAAAATCTGTGTCTCAATATTCTTTGTTGAATCAGATTTCAACTGTTTATCCTGAAAAGACATGTAAACATGATCAAGTAAACTAATAAAAATTACACCGTTGGACAGGGAAGACAAAATTCAAAAAGATGTGTACTTACAACCCATGCTATGCGCTCTTCTATTTCACTTCTACGCTCTGGATCTTTATATTTTCTCAATTGCCTTTTAAGAGCCTGTTATGCCAGAAGATGCCGTCATGAGAGGAAAGTCATAAAATAAGATATAGACAAAATTCTGCAGTTACAATTCACAAGATTACCTACCTGTCTTTCAGCAGGAAGATCATTTTCATATAAAAAATTATATCTCTTTTTAAACCTGCAAGTCCAAGTACAAGTATTATTAGTGCTACACTGTTCTCATAATAGGTAACAAGAGAAGCTTCCAGATTAAGTTAAAAACACTTGCTAAAAATAAAATAGCAACGTAAAAATCACTTGAATTATATTGTTCACCATTACAATCTAGAAATAAGTATACAAAAACAACTAAAATGCCAATGAACCTATGAGCTGGGTTAGAACTATCAAATGTTCAATTGAATATTAATTTCCAACCCAATGGTATCCACATAAACGACACGGCATTGTAGAAACCAAGAATTATATGGAACTATCTGTAGCAATACCCAAACAGAGGATATCTAATGCCACTCACTAAGTAATATGCTTGTGCACGCACACACAATGGTATGACTAAAATACTATCTTAAACATGCTCTAAAATCATGCTTCAATCTGTGTGTTGAATCAAATTATACCACGGTTAAGGAAAGGCACTGGGCAGGACATGCTGTAAAATGGAAAAGACAATCAAAATTTGCAGGCTTTATTTCAGTATGAAATGCTTTAAATTGATATGCTGATTAAGTAAAAAAACTACAGTATATCTTAAATACAGTAGATTGGAGATTTGTCATGCACAAAAATAACAGCATAAAATCCTTCAGTATTATCTAACAGATTTTAATGCAAAGTAAAGAATAGTACATGAGTCGGGACGAGTTTGTTCAGAGAAAAAGAATAATCAATGACAGGGGAAAAATTATAAAATATGTTGTTTTAACATTTTCTAAGGATTAATTTCAATCATGGACTATGGGAACTAAAATTTCCCCATAGTAAGAAAGACTTTCAGAAGAAATTAATTTGAATTCTTCTGCCCACAACTTCAACACATTCTTCTTATGTTCACTTATTCAGGACAGTGATAACCAGCTCTTGGTTAAAATTAAAATAGTGAAAGAATGTCAGTTAGCTAGGCATGCTCTTGATAAAAATACAGCAAAAATCAACATGGTTTTACACCAGTACGAAAATGCTTAAACTTTTTCATGATGATCGCAATAAAAAAAAATCATGTTTCAACACAAATGAACACAACAAGAAAAGGGTAGAACAACAAACAAGTCCAGAGGTGAACATACCCATCATTGTCAAATGTACCGCAAAGAGACTCAAATCGTGGATCACGTACAACCTGAAAAATAATGAAGGCATGCATAATTCAGCAAAAATCATCCAGATATATAAAACAGAAATATCATATCCATATTTAATTTCAGCACAATTTCAACATCATATACAACAACCATTAAAACTTGAACATTTTGTAAGTATTTATACACTATTTTACATATGATAGTGGAACTGGAGTGTTAACTACATATGACGAAGTGTGTGCATGCGTAGAGAAAACAATAAGCAAATTGGTTTTCCTCCTCTCCATGAGCCCACAATTTGTTTCACAGGGAAATGTGTCTAAAATATTACCCCCAAAAAAACCTATGCAAGCTAATGGCATTTATAAATAATGATTTTGAAATATGAAACTATTCAAATTGTCGATAAACAACACAAGATATTAGCAGGGAAGAGATCATTGGATTCTAGACAAGTAACAATTAATCTGACCTTCTTAGGAGCTTGAATGACATCTCTAAAAGCAGGAACTGGCTTCTTGCTACTAGCTTCCATTGGCCTAGTAAAAATTGGGAAATCATTTTATTTGTGCACACAAGGATAAGAATAAAAGGAAAACCACGCTGTCAAACAAATAATTATATATTACTAAGGGAGTGTTTACATTGACTTATTTGAACAATTAAACTTACATACTTGCATAAGTTTTGTTAGACTGTTTGTGAAAAACAATGGATGACATTGTTCATATGTTTTCAGATTGTTTGGATAAACAGCTTATTTGCAGCTTATAGCACAAGCACTTAGCTTATTTGCAGCTTATAGAACAAGCACTTAGCTTATTTGCAGTTTATAGCACAAGCACTTATCATGATAAGTGCTCATGTATAAGCTCAAATAAGCTATTGCAATAGCAAAGGATAAAATAAAGTTAAATTATTTTTGTATATGTTATAAGTTATTTTTATAAGCTATATTAGAGAAGTTACGAAATAAGCTAATAAATGCTTTTGGAATAGCTTATGGAAATAAATAAGCTTTTATGATAATTCATAAGTTATCATTAATAAAAAATTTATCTTCATAAGTTGTATTTTTTTATAAACTACATTGACAAGCTTATGAACAATACATAAAAGCTTATTTATTTGCATAAGCTTAAAAATAAGTCAATCCAAACGGACTCATAAATTGTTTTCATAAGTTCTCCAAAACAGTCTCACAAAACGTATGCCAGTAGATAACCTCAAATAAGTCAATCCAAACAAACCCTATTTTCATAAATTCAATGGGATAGCTCATAAAACATTCATAGCTTACAGAAAATAATTAACTTCATTTTATTATCTTTTGCTATAGAAATAGCTTATACATTTGCATATCATATAATAAGCATTTTTGTTATAAGCTGTAAATAAGCTGTTTATCCAAACAGGGCATAAGCTACAAATACAATAATACCTATTCTTATTAGCCCTTTTTAACTTCTTATCTTCTGCAGGTTTCTTGAAAAACGCATGCGCCCCATTTGATCGAGCTTTCTGCAATTCCTCGAACGTAACATCAGCTAGCTCTTTCTCTATCTCTTCCTCCTCCTCCTACAATCATCAAAATTAAAATTAAAATTAATAACAATACTAAATTATTATAACCTAAGTTAACATTTGATGAATTTTAGAAGTTACTTACATCTTCTGATGAGGAGGAAGAAGAAAGAGACTCGTCAGTTTCATTCTCCTCGTAGTGGGTTTCATCGGTTGAATTTGGGATTCTGCTACCGTGCTTGTTCATTTTGAGAAATGAATTGAAAAACAATGCGGTAAGATGTATGAGGCGGTACTCACTTGTTGTCGCGGCCAAAGAATTCAGTGGAGTTAGGTGTTAGGGCAAATTTTGACAAACAAATAATTTTCACCCTTTTTGTGAGTATGCTATGCTAGTTTTCTCCTTTTTTTTTCTTTTTTTTTTTTAATTGACAAAATAGCATAGAATTATTTAATTTCGATTATCATGTCCAATCAAACAATTTTGGGAGAAATATTTTGGGTAGCACTTCGGTTGCTTTGACTTAGGTGTCTTTGTCTCTATCTCTATTAATCAAATATTTTATAGGCTAATTATTAGTAGAGAGGATATACAATGAAAATATTGAACAAAACATTTCTTGCAATGCACTTGTTGGTCAACGTTTCATCAATATTTTGCTATGAGCAATAATATATGAACAATCATTGGTGACAACTTTCATGACAACTTTCATTTCTTCTATTTTTATTAGTCAAAAATGATAGAGAGAGAGAGAGAGAAAGAAGGAAAGAGAATAAAAACATAATGTGAGTATGAGAGAGAAAGTTGTTAAAAAGTTGTTGCAAATTGGTTGTATAAATATCATTTCTCTTTTGCTATATACCTTGTCGTTTACTTGAACAACTTCAATTGTGGGGAAGATGTTCCCTTTACATCACTAAAGAATAACGAAAATGTGTTTGGTATGGCGGTGACGATAATTGATTTTGATAGAATTGAGTTTGAGAGAATTGAGTTTGGTTAAAAGTGAGTTTGATGTGAATTGATTATGTTTGGATACACTCAGTTAAAAGTGATTCTTCCGAATTAATGTTGTTTGGGTAGTTTGAATGTGTATTGACAACTTAGCCTTTTAATTGTATTTTTTAGAACATCTTTTTAGTTGTATTTAAAATTAAATATGTCATCTTCATTTTAGATAATTATTTCAACTTGTCATAAATGAATTTTTTACTTCAAAAATTCATTTTAAAATAATATTAATTAATAAGAGTTATAATTAATATATTTTTATCATTTTAGGTAACGATTTATAATTAGTTTTAAAATATTACTAAAATAGGTTGTAATTATTATTATAACTAATAAATTCCCTAATAAAACAAATAAATAAATCTTCTTATAAAAAAAATAATAAATAAATTTCAACTCTTTTGTTTAAAATTGGGCATTTTATGAAAAAAAAATAAAAAAAATTTCAACTCTTTTGTTTTAAAATTGGCCATTTTATGAAGAAAAAAAATAAATAAAAAGGATTGGGTCATTACCCGTTATCCTTTTTCTTCTCAAACCAAGGGAAAAGCTCCCTCACTATATAAAAGAAACAACTCCATAAAAACACCGAGTAAGAACAGATATGCAAATCCTTTAATTTATTTTCTTTGTTTCAAGTTTAACTTATCCTATTTTTCTCCTCTTCTCTTTATTTCTCCTGCAAATCTGAAAAATTAGGACAGATCTGCAATCCTTATGTAGAAAAATGGGGAAGATATCATGGGTATTTTGGTAAAGTACATGCTACTTGAGAAATTAAAGCCAAGACCACGTTTTCTCTGCCGTAGAAGCTAGGAATACCAGCTTCAGCAGAACTGGCGTTTTGAGTCCTAAACTGCGTTTCCAGAACTCAGTTTTCATTCATCCAAACAAGACAAAAAATGTGAAAATCGCGTTTGAGAAAGTAAACGCAGGTTTTGCCGGAAAAAATGTGTGGCCAAACACAAACTTAGTTGTCCAAATATCAATGCTCAAAGGATAAATATGTTGAAGCGTTGTTTAAAAAGTTGTTTTCACTCTTTTGGAAAGAGTTGTTGCTTGTTGAGGTCACATAGTAGGTGACGTTTAGAATATACAAATGACTCTTTTTGTGTATGATACAAAAAGCAAATTTACCTGCAATAACCAGTTGAAGCCAGTAATATACAATTAACATATGGCCCCAAACCTTTTCAGTTTTACACTCTAGGTTTCATCCTCTATCTCTCCTCCTTTTCCTATGACCGCGCTGCTCCTCTCTTTCCATCGAATTCAGTCTCTTTCAATTTTCTCTGCATTTTTCCCAATGAATCTATTTTATTTTCAATATTCTAATTTTGCATGTAAAAAGGAAGACTTTTCAAGATTGTGTATGAGTGGTTCAAAGTTTCCTATTTATCTAGATTTGTAAATGTTCTATCTTTGGTTATTCTGATTCCTCTCTTCATCTTCTTCAATTTTTTTTCCTAATTGAAACGTCATTCTCATAACAGAAACTAAAGGTTTTGCAGTTGTGGCCTGATATTCTACCTCATTCTCCATCTTCTGGAAACTTGGGTTCAACAATTTTATTTCCGTCTTTTTGTTGTTGATGTTGAATGATTTGGAGTTGGATGATAAAGAAATACCTAGATCTGATTCTTAGCAATGTTATTTTTGTTGTTTCTTTATCAGCAGAAAAGTATTCAAAACATACAGTAAAAATTATGTACTTTGAATAAACCAAGCTAATCCAACAAAACGAAGATGATGCAATTGGTCAGAAGCCATATTTTTTGGGTTTTACGATTGCTTCTAACTATTTTTTTTCTTTTAATCATTTTGTAAATAAAACTTTTACTATTTTTTAATTAATAAATCATTTAATTCTTAATTAAATAATGACAATCACTAATAGACGCAGTTGTTCAAGTTATTTTCATGAGATTGTGACGAGATAGTTAGATTCAATTTGGCATATTTGAGAAAAAAAGACTAGGCAGCTCGTATGACTTTAAAACCCGTAATATTCTATTAAATTGTTTTATGCTTCCATAATTTTTTTTCCATAAATACAGAAGTGTAATTTCACTATTGTTGGACCCTATATTTGCAAATACCTATAATTGAACATCAAACACACTAAACAAGTATCCCTTCTTCAATCTTAACCCTTGAATTGTTTAATATTATATCAATGGAAAAAAATTCATTTGTGTATGATACACAAAAAGATTCACTTATGTATTCTAAATGCCACCCACATGGCAAGGTACATATACATTATATTATATTTTTATGTCATGATTTGTTAAAAAAACCAAATATTGATTTGAACAAAATATATAATGGGTTGTTTGATTAGCTTGAAAACCAGTATTGATTTTAAAAAAAAAGTTATTCATGTCGATTTAGAAATTAGTTAGAAGACTAAACAAAACATTTAACAAAATATTAAAAAAAGATAAACTTTTTTCTCTCACTAAACCATGAGACTACTCCTTTAAAAAAAAAACACGAGACAATTATTTGTTCTCTCTACAAACAATCAAAAATACGAAATATTATCTCTCCTTCTTCCTCCATTTCAATTAAATCTTATTTTTTACTATTATTTTGTTATTTTTGTTTTGCGAATGAAACACACTTTTTAAAGGAAAATATTATTGTTTATTCAAACAGTTGGGTCATACTTGCCATATCATCCTGCTAATAGCAACATCGTGAATCCCATTGGTCAAGGCCATGCCATGTAGGCTGCATATGCGTCACAACTTCCAAATCCCCTTGTCCTTTTTTAGACCAACACAGACTTAATTTATCAACTTACCCTCCCAAGAAACCCAAACCCTGTTTTGCCTCAACCAAAAGCAAGAAACAAAACTGCACCAAATTGAAACCATATCAGATCTAGCAACAACAGTGTCTTTTTATTCTAAGTTCAAGCTATGAAGTTAAGAGATGGAAGTGAAATCACTATGCTAGTATTGTTTTTGTGCTTAACATCTCTCTTTCTAAAAACAGAAGCTATATGGTTGACCATTCCAAGTTCAGGTACTAAATGTGTGTCTGAGGATATTCAAACACATGTTGTTGTTTTAGCAGATTACTATGTTGTAACTGATGAAGCTCTTCACACTATTTCAGCAAAGGTATGTTTTATTATTTATTAATCTTCCCTAATCATTGCTTAGTTTAGATGAAGTAACTATTTCTTATGTTATTTAATTTACTTTTGCATTCATGTTGCTCAAGTCAACTATTGTGATCCGGGTCGGGTAGTTCAACTGATTTGAGCTGAGGGTTAAAAAATCGAATGTCGTGGTTTAAATCCGGATAAAAGAGTAAATATTTAATTTAACAACTAATTAGTAACATTTCTAATTCAAAAGTAGAAAGAAAAAAAACCAACTAGTGTGATCTATATAGAAGGGTAATTTTCTTTCAAATTATTGTTGAATCGATGATGAATTGTAGAAGAAGGCTTGTTTGTTTTCTAATTTTTGTTGATATGCCTTTAAAAAAAATTGTGCTTGATATGAACTTAATACAATTTTTGGGTTTTTTTTGGTTGCTGTTCACATGCCCTGTCAAAAATCTAGACCAAGTTAGGGACCCTTTTCTTAGTATATAATGTTGTTAAAACAGGATCTCATTAGTTAAGTGTTGGAAAAACAATAAAAAATTTACCAATAATGGATTGATCCAAGTAGTAGGGGACTTTGACCCTTTTAAGCAAGTGATCAGGGGTTCGATCTAGTGGCGTTGCCAAGAATTGGGTCACGGGTTCAAATTTTTTTACTTTTAATCAATAATAATTAGAATATATATTTAATGTTGTCGAACACATCTCTCTCAAAATACAAGTCCCAAGAGAATCTAAAAATGGGTGAATTAAAATTGGTTTGGACCTCTTTGGGTTAGTGGTGCTACTAACAAAAAAAAAAACGCGAGGGTTCAAAACGCAAAATATAAAGGGATATATGTGCAATTTTTTTATGTTCAAGGGGTTCAGCTGAATCCCCTCACTATCATGTGGCTCTACCACTGTCCATCCCTGACTCTTGTGTTTGGAGAAAATTCAACTAGGAGGGGAGAATCTATATTGTGTGTCCCACAGGTACGAAGATTAGTCATCGCTAAACGGTGGTGAAAACTTAATACCATGGTAACAAAAAACAATGAAAAGTTTCAACTATTCTCTGAATTTAATAGTTTCAATTCATAGTAAATTGTTATGTTAATGGAATTTGGGATTCAATCTACAAATCTAAATTGAGTGATAGTTTTCAATTTTCAATGGCTTACTATCTCATCTCATATAGTCATGAACGAACTCATATATCTCTTAAAATAAATCAGCATTTTGTTTGTTGAAATTATATGGGTCGGACAGTTTAATCCCTCAAATTGTGAATGCCCGTCTATTTAGTCCTATTTCCGAATTTAGAACCACGATTTTAAATGTTTTATGTTAATCTTGGTGCAACAAGATACTATTCAATTCAATATGTAGGTCTTTTACTGGTGTTCAATTTTCATGGATATTTTCAAAATAGATATTTTGATCGATGGACTAAGTTTACGTACATTCTTTAATTTAAATGATTAAATTTCTATTTTGTGAGTTGGAGGGACTAGATTGCCGGATCCATAGATTTTTCTGAACCAAAATGCTTATTTTCTCTATCTAGGGGAGCTTCTGAAGAGTGGATAAGCTTCTGGTATTCATAAACTTATTAGGGGAGCTTATTGAAAACAGCTAATGGGAGCTCATAAGCTCTTACAATATTTTCTCCCAAACAGGTTCATAAGCACTTATACAGTAGATAAGTCCAAATAACTCCTTATAAAACCAATCCAAATAACCCATAGAAGATGGTAGGTGTGGATAATCACTTGTAGTGAGAACGTCTCATTTGAGCAAATGTCTATGCACAACTTCGGGATGGTTTTCAAATTTGACATAACATGTAATCTTATTTATGATAATTAGCATTTTCTTGAGTGTTTTCGCGGGTGAGCCTATTGTATGAGTGTTCTCACCCTCGATCTTTGTGGGTGATTTTTCCAGAAATCAAGTTGTTTTAATTGTTTCAGGTATAATTTAAGGATTTAGTTCATATACATTGTCATTGGAAAAAAAATTATATTTATCACATTCGACTTTAATCATAACTGCTTTTAAAATCACATATATGATGGCTTGGTTGTGTTTTGATGACACACAATTAAATTGATAATTTAAGGGATGTCTATTGATTATCTGCTTTTATTTAATTTATATTTTTGCAGGTAACATCTCCTTTTGGAAACAACGTTCACCATAATGAAAATGTTACACAAGGACAGTTTGCATTTACAACTACCGAGAGTGGAAATTACGTGGCGTGCTTTTGGATGGATGGAAAACACCCAGAAGGTAGTGTAAGTGTCAGCCTTGATTGGAAAACTGGAATTTCAGCAAAGGATTGGGATTCTGTTGCAAAGAAAGAAAAGATTGAGGTGAATAAAAATATGCACTCATGCTGTGTGTTTTCTTTTTGTGATGTATTAATGTTTTGCTTATATGATTTGTTTGCTTTGGTTCAAGGGTGTTGAACTTGAAATCAGGAAGCTCGAAGGAATAGTGGATGCCATCCACGATTATCTAATTTATTTGAAGGAAAAGTAAGTTTCTCACTCTTACTTTTAAAGTTTGATTAGATCAGGGTGTATCATTAATTTCATACGGTTGTGCGAGAAATTTAAGAATTCCAAGAATTTATTTAGACCCTCCAAAATTCTCCTCTAATACATTTTTTATGTTCTCCTAAATTAAGGGAACTTTGTATTATGAAGAAAAATAAATTCCCCAAAACATACCCTTAAGTTTGATTTCAGTTTGTATATGTGTATTGACCATTTGATCCTCGGTTCGAGAATTGGCACAATGAAATCCAAGATTATATGTATAAAACTATATTACAAAGACAGCATGTATTAATTAAATTCATAACTTCTTAGTTGAAATATCATATGTTACTAGATTTTCCATCCGAATTTCAGTGATGGTCAAGTCTGTAGACTGTGAAATGTATTTCACTAAATCGATAGTTGGTTTTATTTTAAAAAATATTTCTCTGTAGAAGCGACGTCCTTGAGTATCTTCATTACACGAAAAAGACCTGTTATACTTCCTATAGGAAACAAAAAATGATTATACTGTGCAAAAATATTGCTAGTAACTATTATACTTGATTATTGCTAGTAATTAAAAATTTAATTTTTCCTTGACATTGCTACAGGGAAGCAACGATGAGGGAAGTGAGTGAGAAAACAAATGCTCGAGTTGCTTGGTTTAGTATCATGTCCCTTGGTCTCTGCATTTTAGTTTCTGGATTGCAACTTTGGTATCTACAGTGCTACTTTCGAAAGAAGAAGCTCATATAGATACTGCTATTTGTATGAAATTTCTCAACAGAATTATTTTTTCTCAAGTTTTTGAGAATCTAGTTGAGGCAAAAGGAAACTTGGCAAGCAATTCAACAAACAAGAAACCAAGAAGAGGCACTCACATCGATTAGGGCGCCTAACAGAATGCTTACTGACTTTTGGGAATATAAGAAAAAAAATGGCTTGAAGGGTGTGAAATGTATACTTTTTGTCACCCCTCTTGAATTTCACTCTGTTTGAATATTCCCTTTTTTGGTTTGTAGTGTTTGTTGAATCTCATCTATTTGTACTATAGAGCAGCTATGGCTACTGGTATTATCTTACCACTTAAATACTACAAGATTTTTTCTTTAAATGTACTTTCTGTGCTCTTACTTTTCTATTCCTATCATTTTGGTGCCCTCATTGTGTACATTATGACTGAAAATACCTGCATCAATGATGTTCAAATTGACCTAAAGAAACTTCATGCTATTCAAAAGGACAATAGCACAGTTGTTCAACCACTACTCCACTCTCATGTCTGCATATAGTACTGCTACAGTTGTGTCTACGCTGGTTAATTCTCCAAACAAGGAATGAATTTCAAATTATTCCCTCCTAGGACATTAACCAAATCAAGCAACAGATCATTGGTGATTTGATCAAGCTTTAGTAACGACTCTTTGATGTGCTAGCAATCTCTCAACATCTCTTTCACACCTCTATATAAAGGAGTGAAGACCTGAAGATTTATAGAGACTCTACAACATTTTGAAAGTGCCAAAACTCTGCTAAAATTATTGTGTGTCACATACTTAGAATTTCATATAAACTTTCATATCTTAGAAATTCTAGAGTCTCAAGAGTCTGTATCTGATTTGTATTGTGAACACAACTGATTGTATATCAAAGTGTTCAACCCAAACATTTTTCTGTGTAATTGTTGTGTTTGCTTAGAAGTCTCTTGCTTTTGTGCTTGAGCATAGAAAATCTCTTGCTTGCGTGCTTGAGTATTTGAAATCTCTTGCTTGTGTGCTTGAACATTTGTAATCAAATATTGATTTTAGCGAACTCTCCTTGGAAGTGCAAGGGGGACACTTCCAGATTGTGGAAAAAACATGTATAATTGCATGTGTCTTTCTCTTTTCTATATATATATATATATATTATCCGTTGCATTAGACTCTGAACATTGATCTAAAATCTGAACTCTATCAAACTCTGAACTTAATTTAAAAAGAAGAAACAACTAACACAATTCAACTCCCCCTCTTCTTAGACATGGGAATGGGGCGGGTTTTAACATACTCGGCCCTGTCCCCGTTTCACTGTACCCAGCCCCGCCGCCGCCCCCAAACCTGTCGGGGATAGAAACTTTACCCTAGACCTGCCCCCAACGGGGACGGGTTTCACAAACAACTGAAACATAAATGTCCACTAAGCTAGGTTTTAATATGCAGACATGAGACTAGAGTAGTGGTTAAATAACATTTATGTAGAATGAATAAATAACATAAATGTCTATGAGTATCTCCCTCAGGAATCTCTTTCGGTAGTTGATTATTCTATTTGTTAAATCTTTAGCAGGTTTCTCTAACATGTGCAACATTGCACATGTTAAAACAACTAAAAGTATAAAGTTTTTATTGAAAACTAATAATTATTTACTAAAAAGCTATATATTTAATACAAAATGTACAAATTCCAATGTGAAGTTACTATTTAAAACTTCTTAACATGTGCAAATTTTCACATGATAGAAAAACTCATCTATAATAACGCATAATATTGACATTGTTAGATTGAATATTTTATGTGGTGTTACAATTAAAAGAAGTGTGTTTCAGCTAGACGTAAAAAGGGCATTCTTGTACGGGGAGTTAAATGAGGAAGTTTTTGTTGATCAACCACAAGGTTATGTGAAAAAAAGGATGATAGGTTGAAGGTGTATAAATTAAAAAGGGGTTTGTATGGCGATAAAAAGGCACCACAAGTATGGTACAACTATTAATCCTCAACATGGACGTCAGATAATCCATAATTCATAACCGCCAAACAAAAACCATTAATCAACTGGATAGAACGGTTTTGTCCTACCACATTTCTCACTTGCATCCATGATGTCGTTGAAATCACCAAAACGGGTTTTATTTTAATTTATAAACTCTCACTAACGAAAATTGTATCTTCATAAACGGGTTTTTCATAAACTACCTTAAAAACTTATAAATAATACATAAAAACTTATTTATTTGCATAAGCTGTTTTATATAAGCTCTGAAATAAGCTAATCCAAACGGGCCCTAAAAGACACAAAAAAAAAAAAAATATATTTTTCGTTTTTTATGTATATATGGAGAAAATATAAATAATAAAAATAAAATTTAAACCTATCCAAGATTCTAGCTTAAAATAAAACAGAAAAATATTTTTGTTATTTTTAATTAAGATATGAAAAGAAAATATAACTAACACAGAAATATGGAACAAAAATAAAACTAACCTAGAAACAAGGAAAATAAAAATTAATCTAATCTAAAAATCAAAAGGAACAAAACTTAACAATATTTTATAGAAATTTGCGTGTACAAATGATATTTTCTATAATTTTTTTATATAGATTAAAATTATTATAAGTATATATATTTGTGACTTTTAAATGTAACAAACTTTTGTAAAATGTAACAAACAAAATAAACCATATTTATCCTTCTCAACAACAACAATAATATAACAAACATAATAAGAGTTCTTTTTCTTTTCTAATCTTTATATAGAAATTGTTGTTTAAGGGTATAATTAGAATAATGAAAAAGCAAATATAAATATAATTATCTACAGTTTGTTATACTTTTTAAGTGATAAAGGAAAAAAAAACCAAAAATATATATATTTATATGGTGTTTGTTACATTTGTTTTAATATTTAAATTTATTCTTATCTATTTGTTACGTATGTTATTTGTGAAATTAAAGTATTTTATTTTTTCCAAGGAGAAGTATTTAAACACCACTAATTTCACGCAAATAGGAACCACGCTTTCGCAAAACCCTTACCATCTTTCTTCTTCTTCTCTGCCAATGGAGAATTCAGCAGCATACGTTGATATGATCAGCAACTTACCTGATGAGTTACTTTGTCACATTCTCTCTTTTCTTCCAACCAAACTTGCTTTCACCACAACCCTTCTCTCGAAAAGGTGGGCCCCACTTTGTTACTCTCTCGCA